>SAMEA3387488__coassemble_1741_pt1 | contig 41836 bp, 33 predicted proteins | sample SAMEA3387488__metabat2_low_PE_027 | metagenome-assembled genome bin SAMEA3387488 (sample SAMEA3387488) | Felis catus | biome: Faeces | place: United Kingdom | collected 2012
CTTTTGATTCGTAGTCAAACACTCTAATCCAGCTGAGCTACAAGGCCATTTGTTTGCAGTTGTCTTAACCGCGTATATTATAATATCAGATTGATTTATATTTGTCAAATGTTTTTTTGAAAAAATTTAAGATTTATTAAAATAAATTTTAGCTCTATACGAAATAGATAATAAATGATATATTATGTGATGGATAGTATTCGAAGCGAAACTGTACCACAAACTTTTATTTTTATCTAATTAAAAAGGATTGTATCGAAAGAACAAGACCTTACCAGAGATTTCATTGTATTACTTCCAAGAAAAAGAGGTGATAAAATGAAAATAGGATTTATTGGTGCGGGGAAAGTAGGCTTTTCCCTAGGAAAATATTTACAAGATAATTGCAGTCAAAATGATGTAGAGATTGTAGGTTATTTTAGTAAATCTTTAAAATCGGCAAAATCAGCAGCAGATTTTACCAGTACTAAATTATATATAAATCTTGAAAATATCTTAAAAGACAGTGATACCTTATTTTTGACAGTGCCTGATGGTAGTATTAGTCAAATTTGGGATTATATGAGAAATCTGGATATTAGAAATAAAAATATTTGTCATTGTAGCGGTTCGATATCTTCGACCGCTTTTTTTGATGCTCAAAATAAAGGTGCATATGCATATTCTATCCACCCACTTTGTGCGATAAATGATAGGTATGAAGCTTATAAAAATTTAGCAAATGCTGTATTTACTATTGAAGGTAATAGTGAACATTTAGATAGCTTGATGCAGATTTTTCAAAAATGTGGTAATGACATCATAAAAATTGATACGCAAAAGAAAGCACTATATCATGCTAGTGCAGTAATGGCTAGTAATTTAGTTACAGCTCTATTTGCCACGAGTATAGATTTATTAAATCGTTGTGGTGTAGATAAAAAGATGGCGAAAAATATTTTATTGCCATTATTGCAGGGAAATGTAGCTAATTTAGCTACTTTTGATATTAAAGATGCTTTGACTGGCCCAGTAGAGAGAAATGATGTAGTTACGATAAAAAAACATTTAAATGCATTTAATCAAGAAAATTTAAATCAAGAAAAAGAAATTTATAAGTTATTATCACAAAAATTAATTGAAATTGCACAAAGTAAAAATTCATTAAAAGATTATAGTGAAATGAAAGAGGTTTTTGATAGTGAAAAATACAGTATCAACATTTAAAATGCAAAAGGAAAACAAAGATAAAATTACAATGCTTACAGCATATGATTATTCTACAGCAAAGTTGATTGATGAAGCTGGAGTTAATGGAATTTTAGTAGGTGATTCCTTGGGCATGGTTATGCTTGGTTATGAAGATACATTATCTGTTACTATGGAAGATATGATACACCATATAAAAGCTGTTACTAGAGGAGCAAAAAATGCTTTAGTTGTAGGTGATATGCCATTTATGTCTTATCAGACATCTGTTTATGATGCTGTGAAAAATGCAGGTCGTTTAGTGCAAGAAGGTCATTGTCAGGCAGTAAAATTAGAAGGTGGAGAAAGTGTTTGTCCACAGATAAAGGCAATTGTCGAAGCTTCTATTCCTGTTATGGCACATATAGGGCTTACGCCACAATCTGTTAATGCTTTTGGCGGTTTTAAAGTTCAAGGAAAAAGTGAAGATGCTGCCAAAAGAATTCTTCAAGAAGCAAAAGCTGTAGAAAAAGCAGGTGCATTTGCTGTAGTGTTAGAATGTATTCCTGATAAATTGGCAAAAATTATCACTGAAGAAATAAATATACCGACAATTGGCATTGGTGCAGGTAGTGATTGCGATGGTCAGATTTTAGTATATCAAGATATGCTTGGTATGTTTGGCGGATTTAAGCCTAAATTTGTGAAACGCTTTGCAAATGTTGGCGAAGAAATGACAAAAGCTTTTAAAGGTTATATTGAAGAAACAAAAGCAAAAACATTTCCAGCAAAAGAGCATTGTTTTAAAATAGATGATAGTGTAATTGAAAAATTATATTGAGGATAATTTTATTTAAATATTACAAAGTTACAATGAAAACTATTGCATTTTATTTTTTTATATGATATTATGTAAACACGCTAAAGATGATGAAGAGGAAAAGTAGATAAATATAATCATGACAGAGAGTCAAGGATGCTGGAAACTTGATATGAGAGTATTTATTGAAGTTCACCTCGGAATTGCTCGCTGAACTTATTGTAGGTGGAGCCGGAGCCTTACCGTTATCGAAAAGGACAGTATCGGATTAGTCCCGTACTTGATGAGAGATATCTATATTTTTATAGATAAATAAGGTGGTACCGTGAATTCAGCCTCGCCCTTATATTAGGGTGAGGCTTTTATTATTTTTAAATCAATTAGATAAAAAAGAAAGGAGGCTTTTCATGAAGAAATTAGCTTTTTTAGGACCTCATGGAACAAATAGTGAAGAAGCTGCAATTTATATGGCTAATTTGCGTAAAGAAAAAATGAATTTAGTGGCATATAATACAATACAAGATGCGATACAAGCTGTTGCACAAAAAGATGTAGATTATTGTTTAGTACCAGTGGAAAATTCAATAGAAGGTTCAGTTCGTATTACCTTGGATATTTTGGCTCATGATGTTGACTTAATGATAGAGTCTGAATTAATATGGAGTGTACATAATCAATTATTAACAAAAAATCCTAATGCTAAGATACACACAATAATTTCTCATATTCAACCATTAGCTCAATGTAGAGAATATTTAAAGAGTCATTATCCAACGGCAAAGACAGAATCTGTTTCTAGTACAGCTAGAGCAGCAGAAAAAGCAAGCTGTTATGGAGATGGTTATGCGGCAATAGCGACAAAAACAGCAGCTAATTTATATAATTTGCAGATAATAGATACAGATATTCAAGATGTTGAAGATAATTTTACTAGATTTATTTTATTGACTAATAAAGATAAAGTAAAAAAATATCAAGATGTAGCCAATATGATGATAATTTGTCAGATAGATGGTAGAGCTGGCAGTTTATACGAACTTTTGGGTGATTTTGCTTGTCGAAAAGTAAATATGACAAGAATTGAATCAAGACCTGCGCGTACAAGTTTAGGCGAGTATATTTTTTTCATAGAAATAGATGCTAATGTGGATAAAGATATTTTACAGGAAGCACTTATGCAGGCTAGTAAAAAATGTTTTTGGCTTAAAAACTTGGGAAAATTCCCAGTATATAAAGCTAGTAATAAATTAGTAAATGAAATAAATTAATCTTAAATATAGATAAATGAAAAGGTGGAATAAATAATGGTTGTAATAATGAATCCTGATGCAAGAGAAGAAAATATCATGGCTGTAGTAAAAGCTATCGAAAGTGTAGGGCTCACAGCTAAGATAATGGAAGGTGCACAGCAGAAAATTGTTGGTGTAATAGGTGACAAAACTCGTATGGGTTCACTAGCAGTAGAGGCAATGGAAGGTGTAGAACAGACAGTGGCTATTTCTAAATCTTATAAATTAGCCAGCCGTGAATTCCACCCAGCAAATACTGTTGTTGATGTAGATGGTGTAAAAATCGGTGATGGCAATGTAGTAGTAATGGCAGGCCCATGTGCAGTAGAATCTCGTGAACAATTATTAGAAGCAGCAAAAATCGTAAAAGCCGGTGGAGCACAATTTTTACGTGGTGGCGCTTATAAACCTCGTACTTCTCCATATTCTTTCCAGGGTCTTGAAAATAAAGGTCTTGAATATTTGGCTGAAGCTCGTGAAGTTACAGGATTAAAAGTAGTAACAGAAGTAACAGAAGTAGAAGCTGTTGATGCTGTAGCTCATTATGCGGATATTTTACAGATTGGTGCACGTAATATGCAAAATTTCCGTTTATTAAAAGAAGTTGGAAGATGTAATAAACCAGTTATGCTCAAACGTGGTCTTTGTGCTACTATTGATGAATGGTTAAATGCTGCTGAATATATTATGAATGAAGGCAATCATAATGTAATTTTATGTGAACGTGGTATTCGTACTTATGAAACATATACAAGAAACACATTAGATATGAGTGCTGTAGCAGCAGTAAAACATTTAAGTCATTTACCAATTATCGTAGATCCAAGTCATGGTACAGGTAAATGGAGAATGGTAAAACCTATGAGCTTTGCAGCAATAGCAGCTGGAGCAGATGGACTTATCATTGAAGTTCATCCAAATCCTGCAAAAGCTTTATCTGATGGACCACAATCTTTGACACCAGAAAATTATAGAGAAGTAATGCGTGGTGTCTATAAAATTTCTGATTTTATGAAAGCAGAAAATTTATTTACTGATTACATGAAAGACTAAAAATTTATATTATAAGATGAAAAAAGCAGTCAAATACTTATGTATAATTAAAGTATTTGACTGCTTTTTTATGTCATTAAAAATAAAAATATAGGATAAGCTATAAAAATAAAGATAATAGTAGTGATTAAAAAAATTGCTTCGGCTATACTGGTGTTTAATTTATATAGTTGAGTAACTACAACAGAATTGATACCAATAGGACACATGCCAATCAAAGTGATGACGGAAATGAGTAAAGTATTATCTGTAAATAAGCTAGCGGTGATAAATGATAATACAGGTATAATAAGAAAACGAACAGGTACAATAGTCAAAGCTAGATATTTATATAAGCGAGCTGCTTTAAAATTTAATAAATAACCTACAGGTAAAATACCAAACCAAGCACCTAGATGGACAGAAGCATTAAAAATGGGGTCAAAAATATCAGGACGAGGTACTTCGTAAATATTTAAGATAGCACCGATAAACATACTAAGTAAACCAATTTGGTTCCAACTGATTAGAATAGAACGCCAATGCGGTTGAAATTTTGCTTTCGAGCCAGATGTGAATTTTTGATGAAAATATTCAGCTAGAGGAAAACAAAAAGAAAGTGTAAAAATATTTTGTACCATAGCGATAACTTGGACATAAGCATAGGCTAATTGTCCCATAGCTATATAAGCACATAAACCACCTAAAATACCTGTATTAGAGAGCATACTACTTAAAAGATAAGCACCGCTATTGCGTATATTTTTACCAAGTCGCCAGTTTACATATGGATAAGCTAATAATCCTGGAAGTGCTGAAATGAGGATAATTCCTACGAATGCCAATAAAAATAAATTTTGGTCTATTTTTATTAACCAAAAACTACCAAGTCCAGTGATTATCATGATGAAACGGATATTTAATTTTAAGAGGAAATTACAAGTATTTAAAGATATTATCTTATATTTATGGAAATAATATCCTATAGTTAGAGGTAAAATAACATCAATAAATATGAATAAAAGGCGATAAAATGTTTCTGACATAATAACACCAGTTAAGCTTTTGCAATATCAGGGCGAAGTTGACTTGCTCTACCTAAATAAATATGTTTTATTTCCTTTTGTGTTTTATCAGTATTCACCAAAAGTAACACGCGGATACATTTTTCCATACTGTTTTCTACATATAACTGTTGAGCATCAAAAAGTGGCACTAAATCCCAATTAGGTAATTGACGTGCAGCAAAAGCAGGAAATACACTAGATAAATCCTTAGTAGAACTAAATAAAGCAGCACCAATATCTTCAGCAGTAATATCATTAGCTTCAAGAATGTTTATTAATAATTTTTTTACAGCCTCAATAATCTCTTCACGATTATCGTTCTCTACAGTGATAGCCCCTCTAATTCCTTGCATAAAAAACATTCCTTTCATTGTAAATATATTTCTATGTGCTTTACTTTTCTTTGGTGGGCAAAGAAAAGTAACAAAAGAATACCCACCGCAGATAAAATTTTAGTTTTGAAAATAATTATCGCTTCATACAACGCTTAGAAACTCGCTTCGCTCAAACATTCAGACTAAAAACGTATTCAAAGATAATTATTTTCAATAACCTTACGGTTACCACAAAATTTTATAATGCGGAAAATAAAAATTGCTAAATTATTTAATAATTAATAATACCAAATATTTCCTGCATTTTAGCATCTTTTTGCGGTAGCCGTAGGCTATTGGTAAAGATAAAAATATGACAATGGTTTTAGTTCTACTGTTTGAACGTAGTGAGTTTAGAACGTTGTTGGCATATTTTTATCTTTATCAAAGTAAAAAGTGCGTGAGCGGGTAGTTTTCTTTTTGGTTCGTTTTTCTTTTGTATAAAAGAAAAATGAACATAAAAACCTATTTTTCTTTAAAAATGTTAATCATTAAACGAATTGATAAGAAGACGGCTACTAGATAGCCTAATACACCTAAAATAGGAATTTCCATTATTTGAGGTGTCATATTAGTAGTGCAGATAATGCTAGAGCCTAAAAGTAGTGCAGAGCAAATGATACCGATGATTAATTTATTAATCATTTTATCTAAACGACGAAGTGGTTCTTCTGAGCCGGTTAAGTCTAAATTAACTTTAGTTTGTCCGCTCATTGTCATTTTTAAGATATCAGATAATTGTTCTGGTATATGCATAGATTTTTGAAGCATTAAATAACTATCTCGTTTGAATTTAGTAAATTCTTCTTTCCAACTGAAATTTCGTTTAAAATCAGCTCGCATGTAAGAAGCAAAAATATCAATAAAATTAACATTAGGACAACAAATTTTGAGAACTGATTCAATCGTAACGACACCACGAGCAAACATACTTAGACCAGGATTAATAGAAAGTTTATGACGGCGAGCAACAGTTATGATATCATGTGCTAATTCACTTAATTTTAATGTTTGGAAATTGGCATTACTATAGCGGTTCATTAGATTATCAATATCTTCATAAAGTTGGATATGATTTAATTTTCCTTGAACAGTACCTAAAGTTAAAATAGCGTTTTTCATTTCATAAGTATCATGTTGAACAAGGGCGTAAACAGCTTTTTTTAAAGCGTCACGTTCTTTAGAAGATAAACGCCCCATCATACCTAAATCAAGCCAAATAATTTTACCGTTTTTTATCCAAATATTACCTGGGTGAGGATCTGCATGGAAATAGCCATCTTCAATGATTTGTTTTACATAATTTTTGCCAAGATGAATACCTAATTCTTCAACATTATAACCTTGGGCTTTTAATTTGCTGATTTCATCAATGCGATGACCGTCAATATATTCCATTACAAGCACGCGAGCTGTAGTCAGTTCATGTTTTACAGTAGGACAATCAACGAAAATATCTTCACTATTGAGTCGTTTAAATTCATCAATATGTTCAGCTTCCATCATGAAATCCATTTCTTGCTTAGTGATATTCCACATTTCATCAAGAATGGCGTTAAAATCTAAAATGCTAGATGAAGTTTTAAAGACTTGTAAGATAGATACAGCTCGTTTTAATAAAACTATATCTTTAGCCATTACTTCATAAATTCCAGGACGTTGTACTTTGATGACTATTTTTTCACCAGTTTTTAATGTAGCTTTATGTACTTGAGCTATAGAAGCAGAGCCAAGTGCATGGTCATCTATATCGAGAAAAACATCTTCTAATTTTTTATTATATTCTTTTTCAAGGCAGTCTTTGATGATGCTAAAATCTAAAGGTTTAGCTTGTGTTTGCAATTTAGTCAGTTCAATGGCATAATCGGCAGGTAAAAATCCTGGTTTTAAAGAGAGTATTTGACCTAATTTTACAAATGTAGGACCTAAATCTTCTAGGATTAAACGCAATTTTTCAGGTGTCATATCGCTTGTAAGTACATTATGCTTACGTAAAACAAGCACCATTTCCCGTAAACGATGAGAGGAACTGTATTTTGTTTGTTTAGGAAATTTTATCAAATTAACACCTTCTATCATAAATTTTTAATATAATGTATTTAAATAAAATAATTATGTTTATTATAGCAAATAAGTGAAAAATAGTATAACAGTTTATTTATCGCTTAGAATATAGATTTTTGAGGAGCTTAAAAATTTTAATAAAAAAGAGTTGAAATATTAATTTGAAAATCTTCAAGTATATATTTCAACTCTTTTTATTTATTCTTCTGTAATATTATCTAAAATTTGTAGAATTTCTTGTCCGTAATTATTTCCAGGAACTGCCCAACGACCATTTAAACCAGGCCATGTATCAATTGTTGATGTAGAATAAACGGCACGAACTAAGGAATAACGTGGGTCTACTACATCTTCGCGAGGAGGTCTAACGGAAGCATAAGCCAATAAATGTTGGATATGAGCTCTAACACCAATACGAGCTGTTTCAAAATAAGCACCTTTTACAGTAGCACTTGTTGTACCTAGACCACAATAATTATTTTGGTCAGGTGTTACTGTACCACCATATCTAAAAAATCCTGTTTCTTTTAAAGCTTGAGCAAAAGCTACATCAGGACGAATTCCTTCTTTGCCAGCTTCTTCATAATAATAATCAACTAATTCTTCAGCAGAAACTGTAATTTTAGGATTTGGGTTATTTTTGAGCAAGTAATTTACGCATTGTTCACGAGTTGCAATAGCTGAACCCATGATAGAAGAACTGCCATAATTTACTACTTTATCTTGTTCTTTTTTATCAGAGTCGCCTTTTAAAATAGCAGCGATTTTTTCTGATACAGAGTTATTAGATGTTTCTTTTTTATCAAAAGTATTATCATCATTATCAGTTTTTAAAGCAATAACAGCACTTGTTTCGCGTTGTTGATGTTGACTTAAGCCCTTTAAAGTATAATTATTTTGCATAGGAGTCATACTAGCTTGACTAGGAAAACCAATACTGATACAAGCTGCGACAATTAAAGAACTACCAAGAATTTTATATTTGCGAAAAAACATAGAAGATAAAGGACCTCCTTAAGTATCAAATTTTTAATTGCTTAAGACTACAAATTGGATAATAAACAAAAGCATAAATACATAAAGTAGAGGGTGAACTTGTTTAATTTTTCCAGAGAACATTTTTATTAAGCAATAAGAGATAATACCGATACCAACAGCATCAGTGATACTGTAAGATAATGGCATCATTAGAAAAATCAAGAAAGCAGGAAAAGCTTCTTGCATATCGTCCCAATTTATACGAGATAAACTGCTCATCATATAAAAACCAACAATAATTAATGCTGGTGCAGTAACTGCTGGAACAGTGGATAAAACTTTAGCAATTGGAGCTGTAAAAAGCATTAAGAGGAATAATAAAGCAATGATGACGTTTACAAAACCAGTACGACCACCACTAGCTACACCAGAACCAGATTCAACATAAGCAGATGTTGGGCTTGTACCAAAAATAGAACCAACAAGGCTAGCGATAGAATCTGCTAAAAGAGCGCTTTTTACATTAGGAAAAGTATTATTTTTCATCAATCCTGCTTGTTTGGCAATACCGAGCATAGTACCAGTAGTGTCAAATAAAGTAACAATGAAAAATGTAAAAATTATAGTATAAAGATTATGAGAAATAGCTCCCATGATATCCATTTGCATAAATGTATTACCGAGTTCAGGTGTACTGAAAATAGTATCAGGTAAGCTGATATAACCAAAAAGGAAAGATAATATAGAGGTAATAATCATGCCTAAAAACAAAGCACCACGTACATTATTTACCACTAAAATAATGCTTATAAATAAACCAATAAGTGACATATAAGTTACAGGGTCAGTAAAATTACCAAGAGTAACTAGGGTAGCTGGAGAAGCTACAATAATATGAGCACTTTGAAGACCGACAAAACTGATAAATAAACCGATACCAGCACTGATACCTTCTTTCATTGAAGCTGGTATAGCGTTGATGACAGCTTGACGAAATGATGTCAATGAAAGGATTAAAAAGATTAAAGCGGAAATAAATACAGCACCTAAAGCTTCTTGCCAAGGAATTCCCATGGAAATTACTACAACAAAACTAAAATAAGCATTCATTGCAAGCCCAGGAGCAATTGCTATAGGATAATTAGCAAAAATCCCCATGAATAAACAACCAACAATAGTTGCAATTATTGTGGCAAAAAATACACCATTAAAATCCATACCTGTCTGGCTTAGAACACTAGGATTTAAGATGATGATATATGCCATAGTTAAAAAGGTAGTAAAACCAGCAAGGGTTTCAGTAAAATAAGAAGTTTTTCGTTCTTCAAATTTAAAATATTCTTTTATTGACATGATAAAACCTTTCTGAGATTTATTTTGTATACTATCATATAATACCATAATTGTGAAAAAATTTTTAGTGTAAATTTAATAATAATAGTTATTATCTTTAAATTTAATATTAAATATGATATCATTATATAGTTAGATAGTTATTTGTATATTGAAGAAAGGAGAAATATAGTGAAAAGATATCTTTTTATTTTAGTATTAAGCTTAATGACTGTTATTAGTTTTCCAATAAATAATTCTTTTGCGGCGACAGAACCGTTATCTGAAGAAATTTTTCAGTGGGTGCAGGCAACACCTCGTTCAAGTTATTATTTTAATAAAGATGCTATGACCTATGAAATTGGAGCAGATGGCATTGCCGACACGAATATTTTAATTGTGCCAACAGTAAGACTTTTTGATAATATGCAAATTCAAGATGTGATAATGAAAAGACAATGGAGAAATTTAAGCACATATAGATTTGATGAATTATCTGGTGTAGCAGAATATTTGCGAATAAATATAAAAGATAAAACAGTAGAATATACAGAATGTGTATATTTAGATCAAGGATATAACTCTTTGTATGTTAATTATGAAAGACCAACTCAAAATATGAATACAATGAGTGTAAAAGATGTAGATTATAATTTTTATCAAGCTATATTGGATTATGAAAAAGAACATAGAAAAGAGCTTTTAACAAAAATTATTGATCAGGTGAAACCTGAAGATTTAAAAGCTGCAGGAATAACTTTAACTAAAGAGCAAAAAAAGAATATGAAAGAAAATAAAAAGCAGAGAAGATAATACGCTATTTGGCAGTGGAGAGGTGTAAACTTTGTATTCTAGGAGTTGGAAAAAACTAGTTTTAGGAATTTGTTTAGTTGTTTGTTTAGTAAATATTTTTAATGTAGAAAAAGTATTTGCTAAAGATGAGAAAAAAGTAATTTTGTATGTGCCTCAAGATGATAGACCGATATCTTCCGATCAAACAGCACAAGTAATCCGTTCTATGGGTTATACTGTAGAGATGCCACCAAAAGATTTATTAGGTGATAGAGATAAAGCTGGCAGACCAGAAGAAATTAATCGTTGGTTAGTGGAAAATGGTGGTAAAGATAAAGTAGCAGTAATATCTTCTGATGCTATGATTTATGGAAGTTTAGTAGCTTCAAGAAAACATCATATACCAAAAGATTTATTGTTAAGACGTGTAAAAAATATAGAAAAGTTGCATGATACGCACCCTAAAATGCCTATATATGTATTTTCTTCTATCATGAGAACGCCAAAAGATGGGGCTTCTTCAGGAACAGAAGAGCCAGAATACTATGTAAAATATGGACAAGCTATAGCTAATTATACAAAAATTGATAATGCAGATACTTCAGGGTTAAATGAAAGTTATCAAGTAACGCTAAGAGAAGGTGTGCCAGAGGCAGCTTTAAAAGATTGGCTTTCTCGTCGCAGAACAAATTTAGAAGTCAATAAACAATTGATAAATTTAGTTAAAAACAATGATGTAGTGTATATGGCAACAGGAAAAGATGATAATTCTAAATTATCCCAGACTCATAGAGAAAGTAATAAGTTGAGAGAATATGCAAATAGTTTAGGATTAAAAAATAATCGTTTCCAAGTTTTGACTGGTTTAGATGAAGTTGGGCTTTTAGTTTTGACTAGAGCTGTTAATGAATTAGAAAATTATAAGCCATATGTTTATATAAAATATGCTTCTGGTTATGGCGGAGCAACTGTGCCAACATATTCAGATGAGTCTATAGATAATACACTTACAAGTCAAATAACGGCTATCGGTGGTATTAGAACATATGATTTGAAAAAAGCTAATTTAGTAATGTTTATAAATACTAATCGCAGTGGCTGGACATATGATGCTAATACTCCAGTAAATACGCTTCAACCAAGATATAATACAATGGATTTTGTTGAAGATATAGAAAGCTTTGTCAATGCAGGCTATCATGTGGCTGTAGGTGATATTGCTTTTGCTAATGGAGCAGACAATGCTTTGATGAAACAATTACAAGATAGAGATTTATTAGATAAATTATATGGATATGCTGGTTGGAATACAGCGACTAATAGCACTGGTTTTGCATTAGGCATGGGAATTGTAGGCAATCAGATAAGCAGCCAAGATAAGCGCAATGAATTATTATTGACTAGATATCTAGATGATTGGGTATATCAAGCAAATATTCGTCAAAGTGTAAACTCTTATTTAAATTTATTGCCAGGTAGTGGTGATTATTTAACTATAGGAGATACAAAAAGACCATATATTGAAGAATATGGTACAAAATTAATGCGTTCTTTTGTAAGTGATAATTTAAATTTATTTAATGAAGCAGTAAATGTTTCAATAACAATGCCATGGAATAGAATTTTTGAAGCTAATTTCGATGTTTCTGGTAATAAATTAAATGAAACAGTATTGAAAAAGCATTTAAAATATTAAATGAAAAAGCCTGCATATTATGTTGCAGGCTTTTCTAGTATGATTGAAATTATGATATAATTTATTATGGTTAAGATATTTATAATTAATGAGGTGATAAAGTGCAGTTTAAATATTTAAAACAACTATTATGTCTTTTTTTGATGATGATAGTAGTTTATGTACCGAATATTGTTTTTGCTAGTTTAAATAAAACTATTATTTTTGTACCCCATGATAATAGACCGATTTCTTTTAAGCAGACAGCAGATAATATTCGTGATTTAGGATATGAAGTATTGACACCACCAGAAGAACTCCTAGGTAATAGAGAAAATCCTTATGCAAAACCAGAGGAGTTATCTAAATGGGTGATAGAAAATGCAAAAAAAGCTGATGCAGCAGTAATATCTTCAGATTCTATGGTTTATGGTAGTCTTGTTGCTTCAAGAAAACATAATTTAAGTGAAGATGTTGTTTTAGCTAGAGTGCATAATTTTGAAAAGATACATCAAGCAAATCCAAATATGAAATTATATGTATTTGGCTCAATTATGAGGACACCTCAAACAAGTGAAGCGTCAGGTAGTGAAGATGCGAATTATTATGCTCAATATGGTACAGATATTGCGCGTTATACTGCATTGACTGATAAATTAGAACAAGATGGACTAACACATAAAGAAAGAAAACAGTTAAAACAATATGAACAAAAAATACCAAAAGCAGCTTTAGATGATTGGCTTTCTCGTAGACAAGGTAATTTTTTAGTAAGTAAGAATTTAATTGATTTAGCTAGAAATGATGTGATTACTTATTTAGCATTAGGTTGTGATGATAATGCTAAATATTCACAGACAAATAAAGAACGCCGTGCCCTTGATAATTATGGCAGTGATTTAGGTGAGTTGAAATATCAATCAGTAGCTGGAATTGATGAAATTGGTTACGTTTTATTGACTAGAGCAGTGAATAATTTACAAGGTGATATTCCATTTGTAAGTGTTCATTATGCTAAAGGTACAGGAGAAAATACGATACCCGCATATTCTAATGAGCCAATTAAAAATTCTATAGCGACTCATATCAAAATGGCTGGCGGTATGAAAGTCAATAGCGATAAAGGAGCAGATTTAGTATTCATGGTTAATACTAATTTTGACGGTACAACAGGTGCAGCTAATGATTTAAATAATGTATATATACCAAATGAAAATATCATAGATTTTGTCAATATGGTCGATGAAGCTGTACAGGCTAATAAAAAAGTAGGTATTGGCGATATCACATTTGGTAATGGCTCTGATAATGCTTTAATGTTTAGTTTATATGGTAAGAATTTATTAGATAAATTAAATGCTTATTCAGGTTGGAATACACCTACAAATAGTACAGGTTATGCTTTGGCTATGGGCATGGGAGCAAATTATACAGATAGAGTGGGCATTTTAAAAATGCTTGAAGTCCGCTATTTAGATGATTGGCTCTATCAAGCAAATATCAGACAAGCTGTAGCGAATAGATTAAATTCCATGCCTGGTGAAGGCGATTATGGTAATACAAAAACTAGAACTTTACCAGCAGAAAAATTAGCTACAGAAGCTTTACAGAAAATGATAGCTGATTATGGCTTAGAAAAATTTGAAGGTCAGTCTTATGTGGCTGATGCGCAAATAAGATTTCCATGGCAACGAATGTTTGAAGCAGATATAATTTTCCCTGAAGAAAAAGTATCTGTAGAAGAAAAAATAGAAAAATAAATTATAGTTCACATAAAGCTCTATATTAAGTATAATAATTAATATTTAATATAGAGTTTTTATTTTATAGATGATATTTTGATTTAATTTATAAGTTTATTTTTATTAAGGAGAATTTTAAATGTTTACACGAATTATATCGTTTATCAGTTCAAGTAGAAGAGATATTTTAATCTTATTTACAGCTTTATTTAATAGAAATACACCTAAGATGATAAAGACAATGACAATTGTAGCGTTTTTATATCTTATAAGTCCTATTGATTTTTTACCAGATATGATACCAGGACTGGGATTATTAGATGATGCAGTAGTTGTGCCGGGAATTTTATATGCAATGCTTCAGATGTTACCTGCTTCTGTTAGAGCAAAATCAGAAGCACAAGCAGATTATTTAGGGCCGAAAATGCCTTGGCTTTTAGCTATTTGTGGAATTTTTCTCATAGTATGGACTATATTTGTTTTTGTGGCGATTTATAATTTTATTTTTAATTAATTCAAATAATTTAGGAGATGAAATTATGCGTTTATATATAGCTGAAAAACCAAGTATGGGAGCAGAGATTGCAAAATGTTTGACAGGCCCTGTGCAAAGAAAAGATGGATATTTAATAACTAAAGATGGAATTGTAACATGGGCTTTTGGTCATATTTTGCGTCAAGCTGAGCCAGAAGAATACAATGCTAAATATAAAAATTGGAAAGCTGAAGATTTACCGATTATACCAAAACAGTGGAAAATGATTATAGATGAGTCTTGCAAAAAGCAATTTGGTATTATTAAAAATCTTATTGATAAAGCTGATGAAATAGTTCATGCAGGCGACCCTGATAGAGAAGGGCAATTATTGATTGATGAAGTTTTAGATTATTTAAATTGTCAAAAACCTGTAAAGCGAATTTTATTAAATGCTTTAGATGAAGGAAGTATAAAAAAAGCTAATAAAGATTTGCGAGATAATCGAGATTTTTTAAATTTAAAAAAATCTGCTTTAGCTAGAGCAAGAGCAGATTGGCTTATCGGTATGAATTTGTCTAGGGCATATACTTTGGCAGCAAGAAGAGCAGGAAAAAAAGGTGTATTTGCTGTAGGTAGAGTAAAAACGCCAACACTTGCTTTAGTTGTCCGCAGAGAACGCGAATTAAAAGATTTTAAGCCAGTGGATTATTTCACGATAAAAGCGATATTTGCTCATCAAAATGGTGAATTTAGTGCCACATGGAAGCCTAAAGATACACAGGCGGGACTAGATTTTGAAAATCGTTTGATTGATGAAAATATAGCTAAAGTTTTAATCGGTAAATTTGCTCAAAAAACAGAAGCAGGAAAAATAACAGCTTATCAAAAAGCACAGAAAAAAGAAGCACAAAGACTGCCATTTTCTTTATCTAGTTTGCAAGTTTTGGCAGGTAAAAAATATGGATATGACCCACAATTAGTATTAGATACTGCACAAAAATTATATGAGAAAAAATTGACGACATATCCACGTTCCGATTGTGAATATTTACCACAAAGCCAGTTTAGTGATGCTAAAATTATTTTGCAGAATTTAGATAATATCAATGAAAAACAATTGGCTAATTGGGCAAAAAAATGTGATTTAAAAACGAAAAGTAGAGCATGGAATGATAAAAAAATTACAGCTCATCATGCGATTATTCCAACAAAAGTAAAAGTCAATTTAATGAGTTTGACTACAGAAGAAAGAAATATTTACTTTTTAATAGCTCAAGCATATATAGCACAATTTTATCCAGTTCATATTTATGACCAGACTAAAATCAGCATAGAATATATGCAAGAATTGTTTGTAACAAGTGGTAGAGCCGTAAAACAGATGGGCTGGAAAGAATTATATGTTCAAAATAATAAAGAAAAATCTTTAAATGAAGACGATAAAAAAGAAGACAATGAAGACAAAGAAGAACAAAATTCATTGCCACTTATGAAAAAAGGCGATGAAGTAGAATATGTAAAAGGCGAATATGATAAAAAATCTACAAAACCACCAACTCGCTTTACAAGTTCGACACTGCTTGCAGGTATGAAAGATATTCATAAATATGTAAAAGATGTAGAAGTTAAGAAAAAATTAAAAGATATTTATGGTATTGGCACAGAAGCGACAAGAGCAACTATTATCGAAGATTTAGTAAAGAGAAATTTTTTACAGCTTGAAGGTAAAAAGAAATATTTAGTGCCAACACAGTCGGCGTATATTTTAATTGATGCTTTGCCAGATGAAATGACATATCCAGACTCTACTGCTGTTTGGGAAGATTATCTTCATTCTTTATCTGAAGGTCAGGGAACAATTGAAGAATTTTTAGCTAAACAGGCAGAATTTACGCAGAATTTATGTATTAAAGCAACAAAGACCGTTTTGGTACAAGAGCATGAATATAAATGCCCTAGATGTAATCAAGGCATTTTAGTAAAACGCAAAGGAAAAAATGGTGAGTTTTGGGGCTGTTCTAACTTTCCTAATTGTCGCATGACTTGTAATGATGTAGATGGCAAGCCAGATATAGAAAAAACGAAATTTAATTTCAATAATTATCGACAAATGAGTTATAATAATAGTGATAAAAATTATATAAAATCTGGGCAAAATGAGATATTTCAGCAAGATAATCAATTGATTTCAGCTTGGGATTTAATCGCTAGAGAAAATACAAAAAAGATGAATTTCGCTCCTAAAGAAAAATTTTCAGCAATGCCTATAGAGAAAAATAAAAATATTAAAGCTACATCAAAATATTTATGTACGCGTTGTAAAGAAGGCAATTTACGTAGAATTCGCGGTAAAAATGGTTGGTTTTGGGCATGTTCAAATTATCCTCATTGCACAGCTACTTATGATGATAATAATGGAATTCCTGTAATATAAAAAGCTCAAAATACGTTGAACTAGTATATGAATTTTTAAATCTATTTAAAGAATTTTTATTAACTATACTAAAATGTAAATTAAAAGTAAGTACAACGTAAAAATATTCAGATAAAGAAAAAGTTGAAAAATAACTTATGATTTTATATAATTATACTAGATTTAAATTTATACAATATAGGAGGTGAATTACCTGTTTCAATGTTAGTATAAATAGTTGATACAGGTAATTAATTATTGGAGCTAATTGAAGTTCTGTTGAAATTAATTTTAGTAGTATTTTTAGTGTTTATGAATGGTTTTTTTGTAGCGGCGGAATTTGCCCTTGTAAAAATTCGTTCCTCTCGTTTGGAAACTCTTTTACAAGAAGGTAATACACGAGCTAAATATGCCAAAAAGCTCACAGACCATTTAGATGCATCTTTATCAGTAACACAGTTAGGGATAACACTTGCATCCCTTGGTTTAGGTTGGGTTGGTGAGCCAGCTGTTGCAGCTTTATTAGTACCTGTTGTGCAGTTTTTTGGCTTTGGTGAAGATTTTGCTCATTCTATAGCACTTGTGGTAGGTTTCTCTCTTATTACAGCAATGCATATCATTTTAGGTGAATTAGCACCAAAATCTATGGCTATTCAAAAAGCAGAAACTGTAACGCTTAATATTTCAATACCAATGCTTATTTTCCACAAGATTATGTGGCCGGCTGTATGGATTTTAAACCATGTAGCTAACTGGGTAATAATTCGCCTCGGTTTTGAAGTGGCAAGTGAAGGTGAAGAAGCTCATAGTGAAGAAGAAATTCGCTTGTTGATGGAAGAAAGTCATAAACATGGATATATTGATAAAACAGAATTGACTTTTGTAGATAATGTATTTGATTTATCTAATCTTACAGTTAGAGAGATTATGATCCCTCGAACAGATATGATTTGTTTGTATTTAGAAGACTCTTTTGATGAAAATGTAAAAAAAGCGTTGACTGAACAGATGACAAGATATCCTGTTTGTATTGAAGATAAAGATAATATAGTAGGATTTTTGCATATAAAAGATTTATTAAATCCATTATATGCGCGCAAAAATATTGATATTAGGTCATTATTAAGAGAAGTTACTGTCGTACCAGAATCTATGCCAGTGCGTAATTTGTTAAAACTTATGCAAGGAAAACGTTTACAATTAGCTATTGTTGTAGATGAATATGGCGGTACAGCTGGTATGGTTACATTAGAAGACATTGTTGAGGAAATTGTTGGTGAAATTCAAGATGAATTTGATGAAGAAAGACCAACAGTAGAAAAACGTACAGAGAAATTATATTCCCTTGATGCGAAAATGTTACTTGATGATGTAAATGAAATGTTTGGCACTAATATTGAAGAAGAAAATATAGATACTATCGGTGGTTGGCTTTCTACGCAGGTAGATACTCCTCCACGTGTAGGTCAAAAAGCTAACTTTGGCGATGATGAATTCTTTGTCGAAGAAGTAGATAGAGTTCGTATTACGCGCGTATTAGTAAAATTAAATCATACTGTAGATGGAAATACAGATATTTAAAAAGTTGTGAATATGTTTATATTTTAGTATAAGCATTTCTATATAGTTAATAATATGCATTATATTGTATATCAAAGAAGAAAAGGGGTAATTTGATATGTTAAAATCTATTGCAATCATGACTAGTGGTGGAGATAGCCCAGGAATGAATGCTGCAGCTCGTGCGGTAGTTCGTACAGCTCTTTATGAAGGAGTAAAAGTATTTGGTATCTATGATGGATACAAAGGTATGCTTGAAGATCGTATCGTAGAATTAAATTCTCAAAGCGTTAGTGATATTATCCAACGTGGTGGTACTTTCTTAGGTACAGCTCGTTGCCCAGAATTCAAACAAGAAGAAACTCGTAAAGAAGCTCTTAAAATTCTTCAAAGGCATGGCATTGAAGGTTTAGTTATTATCGGTGGTGATGGTAGCTTAACTGGTGGTTCTTTATTAAGCGATTTAGGTATGCCAATCGTTGGTCTTCCTGGTACTATCGATAATGATGTTTGGGGTTCTGATTATACTATTGGTGCTGATACTGCATTAAACACTATCTTAGATGCAATCAATAAACTTCGTGATACAGCATCTGCTCATCGTCGTATCATCGTTCTTGAAGTTATGGGTCGTAAATGTGGCTGGCTTGCTATGATGGCAGGTATCGCTGGTGGTGCAGAATATGTTCTTGTTCCAGAAGTTAAATATGACCTTAACAAAATTTGTGATGAACTCAAAACATCTTATGACAATGGTCGCCGTTATAGCATCGTTGTTGTTGCTGAAGGTGTAGGCAGTGCTGTAGATATCGGTAAAGAAATCGGTGAAAAAACTGGTATCGATACTCGTGTAACTGTATTAGGTCACGTTCAACGTGGTGGTTCTCCAACAGCTGAAGACCGTGTAAAAGCTAGTATGTTAGGTGAAAAAGCTGCTTTAGCACTTCTCAATGGTCAGTCTAATATCGTATTTGGTATCAACGAAGGTAAAGTTGTAGCTATTGACCTTCATGATTCTGTAAATAACAATAAAACATTAGACCCAGAATTAGTACGTTTAGCACGTGTATTATCTAAATAATAATTTAGACTAAGAATAAAAGCATTAAAGTTTGGATTAATTCCAGCTTTAATGCTTTTTTATTTTATCTATTTATTTGACAAATATCTTTGACGATTTCTCCTGCAATCATTAAACCTGCGATTGGTGGCACGAAAGAAATACTTCCTAAAGGTTGTTTACGAGTAGAAGCAGGACTATTATCTTTAGAGGTATTCTCTTTAAAATTTACAGTATAATTAGCAAAGGGTTCCTCTGTAGAATAAAGGACTTTTAATTTTTTTATACCTTGTTGTTTTAATGTTTTGCGCATAATGCGAGCAAGAGGACAAGTATGTGTTTTATAGATATCTGTAATTACGAATTTTTGTGGATCCAATTTATTGGCAGTGCCCATAGAACTCATAATTGGCAGATTGTGTTTATTGGCATTTACAATTAAATTAATTTTAGCTTTTACATCATCTACAGCATCGACAATGTAGGTATAATTGTCATCCCAATTAAAAAAATTGCTTTCAGGTGTATATAATTTTTCTATAGTTGTAACTTTTGCCTGTGGATTGATAGCAAGTATACGCTCTTTCATCATTAATGTTTTTTTCTGACCAATAGTTGTTTCAAGAGCATGTATTTGACGATTGATATTAGTTAGTGATATATCATCGCTATCAATTAAAATGAATTCACCAATACCACAGCGAGCTAATCCTTCTGCCACATAAGAGCCTACACCACCAATGCCAAAGATGGCAATTTTACTTTGGGCTAATTTAGACATATTTTCTTCGCCTAATAATAATTCTGTACGGCTAAAACGGTTTAACATAGATTTCTCCTCATTAATAGATAAAATGCACTAAACAGATTAATTTCAATTTGATTAGTCTATTTAGTGCATTTAGTTTTGATAAAGTAAATTTTATTTTATATCGTTTTTAAAGTTGAAAAATGGAAATGCTGAAAAGCTACTTTTTTTATTGTCTTTTTCTTTATTCATGAAATCTGGTAATTTTAAGCTATCATCTGTTTTTGGCTTAACAGTATTATCAGTTGTAGCTTTAGTTGCAGTATCTTTATTTTCTGTAGAAGCTTTTTCTTCATTTGGTGAAGCATTATCAGAAAAATCAGTAGCAATGATAGTAGCACGAACTTTGTCGCCTAAATTATCATTGATTACTGTTCCTAAAATAATATTTACATCTGGATGAGTATGTTCATTGATGAATTTACTAGCTTCATTTACTTCATACAAGGATAAAGAAGAATTACCGCTGATATTTAAAATAATACCACGAGCACCAGATAAACTTCTTTCTACTAAAGGACTACTAATAGCTTCTTTTACAGCATCTACAGCACTTTCACTGCTTTCACCAATACCCAAGAGTGCATCAGGATGATCACTTTGTTGGAAGATAGATTTTACATCGGCAAAGTCAACATTGATAACGCCTACTGTTAAAATCAATTCAATTACACAGCGTATACCTTGGCGGAGTACCATATCAGCCATGCGGAAAGCATTTAAAAGTGTTAATTTAGTGCTTGTTTTGATTTTTAATAAATTATCATTGTGAACAGTGATTAATGCGTCCATATAAGGCATTAATTCTTTGATAGAAGCTTCAGCTAATTTTTGTTTACGTGCTCCTTCAAAAGTAAAAGGTACAGTTACTACGCCGACTGATAAGATATTCATATCGTGGGCAATTTTAGCGATTACAGGTAATGCACCAGTACCAGTACCAGCACCAAGTCCTGCTGTTAAAAAGACCATATCAGCACCTTTTAATGCTTGTTTAATCACTTCAGCATCATTTTCGGCTGCTTCATGACCTAAGTTAGCATTACCACCACAACCAAGACTTTTAGTTAAAGTTGTACCTATTTGAATTTTTGTAATATTATCGCTTGTTAAAGATTTTAACTGTTTGTGGTCGGTATTAACTGCAATTAAGTCTAAATCTAAATCAGTGTTTTCGGCAATACGTTTTACTACGTTATTACCACCACCACCAACACCAATTATTTTTATATTAACAATTGCATTTTTTATTCCATTGGTTATTTCACTCAATAAGGGCACCTTCTTAATAGAATTTATATTATTAATAGCTTACCATAATATTTAGGCTTTGAATAGTTTAGAAGTTTTAAATATAATTACCCCTAAAATACCAGATAATACGGAAGCACATAAAATACTGATTTTGGCACTAGCAAGGTAAGAGGCATTGTCAAATGCCAAAGATGCGATAAATAAGGACATAGTGAAACCTATACCGCCTAAAGAACCAGCACCAATTAATTGAGTAGTTTTAGCGCCTTCTGGCATTTTAGCAAAACCTAATTTAAATAAAATGAAAGCTGCACCGCAAATACCTAGAGGCTTACCAATACAAAGACCTAAGATGATACCGATACCAATAGGAGAAAGAATATCAGAAATACCGCCTTCAACAGTAACACCAGCATTTGCTAGAGCAAAAATAGGCATGATAGCATAAGCTGACCATGGTTCAAGTTTATGTTCTAGTTTGTGGAGTAAAGAATTTTCATGGTTTTTATTATCAGCAGGAATTAACATACCTAAACATACGCCAGCGATTGTAGGGTGAATACCTGCATTTAAGAAGGCAACCCAAGCGATTAAACCTACTAATAAATAAGGAAGGAAATTTCTACAATTTAAGCGATTGAGAATAAAAGCACCTAAAAGTGCAACTAAACCAATACCTAAAGCAGCAAAAGATATATTAGAATTATAGAAAATAGCAATAACAATAATAGCACCTAAGTCGTCAACAATAGCTAAAGCTGTGAGGAAAATGGCAATACTGCGAGGTGCACCACTAGCAGCGATTGCTAAGATACCTAAGGAAAAGGCGATATCTGTAGCCATAGGAATTCCCCAACCAGAAACAGTATCTTGTCCCATATTTACAAGATAATATAAAATCGCTGGAACAATCATACCACCAATAGCCGCACTTATAGGTAAGATGGTGGCAGATAAAGATTTTAATTCACCAAAGAGAAATTCACGTTTGATTTCAAGACCGATAACAAAGAAGAAAATTGCCATGAGTCCATCATTAATCCAATAAAGTATAGTTAAATCTAAATGCCATTTGGCTGGACCTAATGGCATTTGTGTATTTAAAACTTCATTGTAGAAAGTGGATAAACTCGTATTAGCTAGCACTAATGCTAATATAGCAAAAAGTAAAAGTATTATACCACTAGAAGCTTCATGACGAAAGAATGTCATAAAAGGGGAAGTAAGTAATTCAACATTGCTTTTTACTACATTATTAATTTTTTTTCTCAATAAAATAACCTCTTTTCTTTTTAATATTAATATTATTAATTTATTTACTAAAAATTTGCCTATATAGATTATACATTTTTTTATATAAGTAAGGCAAATATATTTTGAGATAATAATAATTAATCTTTGTATTTTATGTATCTTTGTTGTAAAATAACTATACTGGGATTTTAATGAGCAAGTAAGTTTTGGAGTTGATAAATTTTATGGATAACCTTTTAAGAATAGTATTACCGATGTTAGAAGGGTCACAGGTAACACTACAGATTTTCTTTATTACTTTGGTATTATCGGTGCCGTTAGGTATGCTATTTTCTTTAGCTAGATTATCATCAATAAAACCAATAAGATATTTGACAGAGGTATATATTTGGTTAATGCGTGGTACACCACTTATGTTACAATTATTATTTGTCTACTTTGCATTGCCAATGATTGGAATTCGTTTGCCTGATATAGCAGCTGCATTATTAGCATTTTCTTTGAACTATGCAGCGTATTTTGCTGAAATTTTTAGAGCGGGAATTCAATCTGTCGATAAGGGTCAATATGAAGCTGCTAAAGCTTTAGGTATGAATTATCCACAAATGATGAGACATGTTATTTTGCCACAGGTAATACGCATAGTATTGCCACCTGTAAGTAATGAAACTATAAATTTAGTGAAAGATACTTCACTTATTTACATCTTGGCTATGAATGATTTACTAAGAGTAGCTCGTTCTATAGTACAAAGAGAATTTGATATGACACCGTTTTTAGTAGCAGCTATTTTTTATTTATTTATGACATTTATATTAACATGGGGCTTCAAAAAATTAGAAGCGAAATATAATATTAGTACGAGGTAAAATACGTAATGAGAAAAAGTTTATATATTTTTTCCTTAGTATGTCTTTTTACTTTGCTTTGTATGCAAAGTATGGTTTTTGCAGCTAGCGAAACGGCTACAATAAAGAATTTAAGAATTAGTAATAATAGCGATAAAGTTCGTATTGTAGTTGATGCTGATAAAGAAGTAGATTATCAATCATTTGCATTATCTTCACCTGATAGAGTAGTTATAGATTTAAATGATGCTGCTTTGGCTAAGAATATAGAAAAAGAAGTAGATATCAATAGTAAATATGCTAGCAAAGTAAGAGTTGCACAATTTAAAGATAATGTAGTAAGAGTTGTTGTAGAAACTGATGTAAAAAAATCTGGTTATGATATTTTTGGTATTGTAGGTGGAGAAACACCTTATAGAGTAGCAATGGATTTTGGTAACATTAGTTATGCTGCAATAGGCTCTACTACAGGAAGTTCTACAAGTAGCAGTAGCAATGATACTAGCTATAGAGTTAATGAAGATTTTGATATTGATAAAAATGCAAAATCCGTGTTAAAAGGTAAGAGAATTACTATTGACCCAGGTCATGGTGGCAGTGATTCTGGAGCAATTGGACCAACTGGAGTACGTGAAAAAGACCCAACTTTACGTATTGGCTTAAATCTAGCAGAAATGTTAAAACAATCTGGAGCAAAAGTATATATAACAAGAAAAACAGATACAGATGTTGCTCCACAGCCTGCAACCGATGTGGAAGAATTGCAAGCGCGTGTAGATGTAGGAAATAAAACAAATTCAGATATATTTGTAAGTATACATTTAGATTCCTTTACATCGCCATCAGCTCAAGGTACTACAGGTTATTATTATGTAAATGGTAGTAGCAATAGTGAACGACTTGCTAGATATATAAAAGAGGGCGTTATTGAGCAAATAGGAACATATGATAGAGGTACAAAAACAAGTAATTTCTATGTGGTTAAACATACCCAGATGCCAGCTACATTATTAGAAGTTGCCTTTGTTTCTAACCCAAAAGAAGAAGCCATTTTAAAATCAGATGATGGTGTAAAAAAATCAGCTAAAGGTATTTTTAATGGTATTGTAAGATATTTTAGCGAATTATAAGAAGCAAGCCTTTTCTTAGATATATTGAGAAAAGGCTTGTTTTATTTTAGAAAATATAAAATAAATTTCAAGAATAGAGTAGAAAAATCATATCCTATAACAAAAATGAAATAAAACATTCTTATTGTAAAAATATTATAAAATATTTTGAATTTAACTTGACAAATTTACAATAAAAGGTTATTGTATAAGTCATAGAGATAAATATATTATTTTGTTGTATACAAAAAGTGAATTTATTCACAAATATTATTTTTTATTTCGTTTTATTTGGGGTATATTTTAGGGGTATTGTGAAGAATTTCACAAATAATGATTAGAATTTTGGGGGAGATTTAATAATGCCTAGAAAAAATCAGGGAACAAGACCACATGTTGTTATTCTTGGAGCAGGTTTTGGTGGAATTAAAGCTGCAAAATTATTAGCAGACAAAGATGTAGATGTTACTATTGTTGATAAACATAACTATCATTTATTCCAACCGCTATTATATCAAGTATCTACATCTATTTTATCTGAAGATGAAATTTCTTATCCAATTCGTGCATTTTTCCAGAAAAATGAAAACATCGATTTCTTTATGGCAGAAGCTACAGGATTTGATCCTGCAAATAAAATTGTAAAAACTAGTCATGGGGATATCAGCTATGATTATTTAATTATTGCTACAGGTGCTACTACAAATTATTTTGGTATGAAATCTGTAGAAGAACATTCTTATCCAATGAAAACTTTACGCGAAAGCACATTACTTCGCAATCATCTTATTCGTACATTTGAACGTGCTTCTCGTGTAGAAAATGATAAAGATTTGAAAAAAGCACTTATGACAATTATGATTGTTGGTGGCGGCCCTACTGGCGTTGAAGAAGCAGGTGCTATTTCTGAACTTGTATATAAATGCATGAAAAAAGATTATCATAATCTTAATATGAATGATGTTGATATCAAATTAATCGAAGCTACTGATAAACTTTTACCAATGATGCCAGAAGCTCTTCGCAATAATACAGTAGATGTATTAAGAGGTAAAAAAGTAGATGTTCGTTTAAATACTCAAGTTAGAGATTATGATGGCGAATATATCACATTAAAATGTGGTGAAAAAGAAGAAAAAATTAGAACTCGTACTGTAATTTGGGCAGCAGGCGTTAAAGCTCAGCCAGTTGTAGCAACTCTTGGTGCTGAAGTTGACCGTGCAGGCCGTGTAATTGTAGAAAAAACAACACAGGTAAAAGGCTTCCCAGATATTTATGCTATTGGTGATAGCGCTCATTTTGAACAAGATGGTCGTCCACTTCCAACAATTGCACCAGCTGCATATGAAGCTGCAGAAACTACAGTAAAAAATATTATGCATGCTATTAAAGGTGAAGAACAAGAAACTTTTGTTTACAAAGATTTAGGTAGCATGGCAACAATCGGTGCAGGCGACGCTGTAATGTTCAAAGGCGTTATGAAATCTAAAGGTTTATTTGCATGGATTGCTTGGATGGCAGTACATGTATTGAGACTTGCTGGTCCATTAACAAACTGCACAGTTATCTTTAAATGGGTTATGAACTACTTCTTCGGTGCTCGTATGGCTCGTATTGTAAGAGATTAATGTTATAGGAAGATAATATAATAGAAAAATTAATGATAGATACCCTTTTTATTGTATAAAATCAGTAAAAAGGGTATTTTTATTTAAATAAGAAATAAAATCAATAGGTAAATTTGAAAAAAAAATATATATGTGCTATATTAAACCTGCCTAATATTATTTTATTTACTTATATCAAACATTTTATATACAATAAATTTCATATATTGATAAATATAAATGAAATAAATAATTATTTTTAATAAAATCTCTATATAGTGAGGTTTTTTATTTTTAGGAGGTAGATTAATGTTATGGTAGAAGATGTAATTAAAAATTTAAATGCCTTAAAAATTTTTTTTAGTCAAGAAAAAGAATATAAAAGTCAAATAGAAATGGTAGAGAAATTAATAGAGGATATTTCTAAACCATTTAATATTATGGTACTGGGAGAATTTTCTACAGGTAAATCAACATTTATAAATGCTTTAATTGGAAAAAATCTTTTAAAAATGGATGTAACACCAACTACAGCAGTTATTACTAAACTTTGCTATGGTAAGAGAGATACAATAACAGTATTTTTTAAAGATGGTACCAATAAAATATATAATGATATAGAATTTAATAAATTGACTGCTACAGAAGCAGGAGAAGAGAATAATTTACATAAAGAAATAGGTTACGTAGAACGACAATTACCGTTTGATATATTAAAAAAATTTTCTATCATTGATAGCCCAGGTTTAAATGCTTATCGTAAAGAGGATGAAAAGATAACTCGTGAATTTATGGATAATGCAGATACTATATTATTATTATTTGATGCAAATCAAATGAATAAATTAGTAGAAAATCAATTATTAGATAATTTGAGTGAAAGATTAAAACCAATAGGGATTATTAATAAAATAGATACATATGATGAAGATGAAGAAGGTGAAAGTATTGAAGAATTTATAGAAGAAAATAGAGCGATTTTAAAAAGTAAAGTATCAAATCTTTTAGGAGTTTCAGCAAAACAAGCTTTAAATGGTAAATTAAATAATAATCAAAGTTTAATAGAAGAAAGTAATATAAAAGAAGTAGAAAATGTTATTATAAGTATGATATTAAAAAATAGAGATACATATAAATTTTATTCTTTATTAGATAAAATGAGTAAGTTCTTTATAGAACTTAATGAGTTTAAGGATAAATTAAAAGAAAAAGGTATACTACCATCAGCAATACATGAAGTAGATACTATAGCAAAAATAATATATGATCAAATAAATAAAGATGATAATAATTCTAGTTGTAAATTATTTATAGGTGTATTGTATTATTATGCGATATTCTTAGATAGACAAATATATAAGGCCATAGAATATATTGAAGAAAGTGCTAGAAAAAATAATACATTAGCACAAAAATGGTTGCTTGAGTATTGTATAAAAGAAAATAAAAAAGATCAGATTCTTTATTGGAGTGAACGATTAGCCAAGAAAAATGACCCAGAAGGTCAATTGATATTAGGATTATGTTATTTGGGTAAATTTGGTTCAGATAAAAATGAAGATGAGGCTATTAAATGTTTTATAAAAGCAGCAGAACAAGGATATGGTGTTGCACAATATAGTTTAGCTGTTTGCTATGATAATGGTGATGGAATAGAAAAAGATAAAGAAAAAGCATTTTATTGGTATAAACAAGCAGCAGAACAAGGATATGATGTTGCACAATATAGTTTAGCTGTTTGCTATGATAATGGTGATGGAATAGGAAAAGATAAAGAAAAAGCATTTTATTGGTATGAACAAGCGGCAAAACAAGGAAGAGTAGAAGCACAAAATCAATTAGCGATTTGTTATGATAAAGGTAAAGGTATAGAACAAGATAAAGAAAAGGCAATTTACTGGTATGAACAATCAGCAAAACAAGGATATGATTATGCACAATATAATTTGGCTTATTGTTATAATATTGGTAATGGAGTAAAAAGAAATGAAGAAAAAGCATTTTATTGGTATGAACAATCAGCAAAACAAGGAAGAGTAGAAGCACAAAATCAATTAGCAGTTTGTTATGATAAGGGTAAAGGTATAGAAGAAAATAAAGAAAAAGCATTTTATTGGTATGAGCAATCAGCAAAACAAGGATACGGTTTGGGACAGCTTAATTTAGCAATTTGTTATGATATTGGTAATGGTGTAGAGCAAGATAAAGAAAAAGCATTTTATTGGTATGAACAATCAGCAAAGCAAGGATATGCAGAAGCACAAAATCAATTAGCAATTTGTTATGATTGTGGAAATGGTATAGGAGAAGATAAGGAAGAAGCGATTTACTGGTATACACAATCAGCTAATCAAGGATTTGCTTGGGCACAATATAATTTGGCGATGAAATATAAAGATAGTGTAGCTACCAATGAACTAAATAAAAGAAAAAAATTGCTTCAATTATCAGCCGAACAAGATATACGAGATGCTCAATATGAATTAGCTCTTTGTTATGAATATGGTAAAGGTACTAATAAAAATGAAAAAAAAGCTTTTTATTGGATGAAAAGAGCTGTAGATAATAATGTAGAAGAAGCAAAGCCAATATTGGGAAGATATTACGATGAAGGTATAGGAACTCCAATTGATAAAGAAAAAGCAAATTTTTATTTAAATAGAGATAGTAGTTCAAAATCTGATGATGAAGGTGGATGCTTTAGTACTGGTTGTGGTTGTTTGTTTTGGATTATAGTTATTTTTATAATTGCTAAAATTTTATTTTAACTAAAAGGTGAATGTGTAATGAATTTAAAAGTATATATAGATAAAAAAGAAAAATTAATGACTAAACTACAGCAATTATACATTATTGCGAAAGATTTGGAATTAACAAATAGAATGCATTCTATAGGAAAGAATATAGAATGTTTGGATAGAGAGAAGTTTGAATTAGTAGTAGTGGGTGAGTTTTCACGTGGTAAATCGACATTTGTAAATGCGATGTTAGGAAAAAATATTTTACCTGCAAAAAAGAAAGCTACAACAGCGATAATTAGTAAAATTGTTTATAGTGATGAACCTAAATATTATTTACATTATAAAGATGAAACTAAAAATATTGAAGAAATTACTGAAGAAAAATTTTTGAAACTAATAGCACCTAAAGAACGTGCACCGGAAGAAGAAAAAAAATTCAAACAAAAATTTTTGGATACTATAGATTTTGCAGATGTTGCTTATCCTTTGGAATTTTGTAAGGATAATGTAGAGATTGTAGATACACCGGGTATAAATGATATTAATCAAAATCGTATTGAAATTACGTATAGATATTTAAATCAAGCAGACGCAGTGATTATGCTATTGTGTGCAACTCAAGCATTATCAAATAGTGAAGTAGAATTTTTGAAAGAACGTATTTTAGGAAACCATATTCAAAATATATTTTTTGTAGTAACACATAAAGATGAATTAGATGAGAAATCTGAACAAAAAGTATTAAATTTTGTTACTAAAAATATAAGAAATATTTTACCTGAAAATATAAATATAGATAATCGTATATTCTTAGTATCAAGTATACAAGCATTAGCTTATCGTATGGTAAAAAATAGATTGGAATTATCAACTAAAACATTGAGAAATAATTATGTAGAGTCTTTAGAACATACAGGCTTTAATGAGTTTGAAGATGCATTGGCATATTTTTTAACAGAAGAAAAAGGTCGTGCTAAAATAAATAAATATGTAAGTCAAAGTAAAAGTATTATAGCTGATTTAAATAAAAAGATATATTTACAAAAAGAATTAATAATGCATTCAGTTGATGATTTGAAAAATAAAGTAGCGAAAATGGAACCTGAATTTAATAGCGCAAAATATAATGTAAAACAAATAACTCAGGGTATGCGTTTAAAATTAGGCAATGATATTAGTGAAATTGAAGATAGATTAGTTGATTTTGAAAGTAATATTTGTCGAGCAGTAGATGAAGCAATAGATAGCTATACAGATGATTTAAAAAATTTAACTAAATTAAAAACATCAATAAAAAAAGTCATAGAAGAAGAACAAAAAAAATTTATAGATGAAATACAAGCTATAGAAATAAAAAAAATAAATGAAGTGCTACAAGAAACAGAAAATAAATTAAATAAAATTTGGCAAGATATTTCGGTAGAATATCAACAGAATTTTAATTTACCAGTTGTAGCAACTAAAGGTGAAGAATCAATATTATATGAAGTGATGAATGATTTAAAAAAAGAATTTGAGATGAAAAGTGATTTATTATTATATGGAATTGGTGGTGGTATTGGTTTAGTTTTAAGTGGAGCAGCAATTTTTCCTGTTGTAGCTGTTTTAGGTGCGGCTGCATGGTTTATGGGATTTTTTGAAGATGAAAATTTAAAAATAAAAAGACAGATAAAAAGAAAATTTGTAAATCATTATAGAAATGTAAGTGAAGAAATTGCACAAAAAATAAAAAAGGGATATTTACTTCAGATGGATAAAGTATGTAGTTCTGTAGAAAAAGTAGCGAATGCACGCATTGAAGATATGGAAAATCAATTAAATACAATAATTAGACAAAAAGAAAATAAAGAACATAGTATTGAGATTGAATGTCAAAAATTAAATGATAAACAAAATAATTTGATGAAGATAAATGAAGAATTGAATATTTTGAAACTTTAAGGAGTGTAATTCATGGAGATTGAACAAGAAAAACAACAAATAAGAAATAGTATCACAAATTTGTTAGCTAAAGATTATGTACAGAATAATAAAAGAATATATGAAGCTTTGCAAAATTTAAATTTAGATATAAAAAGAGATTTTTATACAATTTTAGTATTAGGAGAATTTAAAAGAGGTAAATCTACATTTATAAATGCTTTATTAAGAAAAGCTATTTTACCAATGGATGTATTACCAGAAACGGCAACTATAAATGCTATTATGTACAATGAAAATCCTGTATTAAAAGTTGTATATAATGATGGTAATGAAGTAGAAGGTGAAGTATCTTATGAATATCTAGCCAATTTTTCAGCACAAAAAGAGAATAATTTGGTAGATAAAATAAAATATTTAAAACTAGGATATCCTTTAGATTTATTAGAAAATCGTATTGTACTTGTAGATACACCGGGTGTTTCAGATATGGATGAACAACGATGTGATGTTACTTATAGATTTTTACCAACAGCAAATGCAGTGATTTTTCTATTAGATGCCAATTCTCCGTTGAAGAAAACAGAAGTAGATTTTATTAATAATAAAATATTGCCTTTAGGTGTAACAAATATATTATTTTTATTGAATAAATATGATTGTGTTGATGAGGAAGAAGAAGACGATTTATTAGAAGATGTACAATTTAAATTAGATAAATTTTTTGGTGCAAAAAACGCTAATATAAAAGTATATCCCGTTTCTGCCAGACAGGCATTACAAGGTATTGAAACTAATAATGATAGATTGATTGAAGAATCTAATATAGAGATTGTTCATGAAAAATTAAAAGATATGATTTTTCATGGAGACATCGAACAAGATAAGATAAGAAATTATAAATATACTTTGTATAACATTATTGGTAGTTTAGAACGTGAATTGATTAATACTCAAAGGATAAAGACAGCTTCTATTAATGAATTAGAAGCAATAATGAGTAATTTAAATAATTTGATTGCCGAAAAAGAGCAAAATAAAAAAAATATAAATGGATATATTGATAAATCTAAACAAAAAATTTATAGCATGACGTATAAATCTTTGAAATCTTTTCAAACAAAATTAGAAGATGATATTGTTGATATGATAGAAACATATCGAAGTGAAGATTTTAAAGAGTTTGTTGAAAAAAATGTAACGAAACGAATTCAAAAAAGTTTAGAAAGTTGGGTTGGTTTATATGAACCAAGAATTGATTTATTAATAAAACAATTAGAAAGAGAACTTGCTCATGGTATGAGTTATTATTTTAATCAACGAATACGTATGTATACACAAGCAGGAACAGAATTAAAATCTAAAAAAGTAGCTTTGAATATTGAAGCAAATGATATATCAGATGTTACTTGGAAAAGTGGTGCTATAGCAGCCGCAGGTAGTGTAGGAATAATGGCTGTATTTGGTGGAGTAGTTTTACCTTTAATTGGTTTTGCAGCATTACCTTTTTTACGTAAACAAATGTTAAAAGAAAAATTAAATGAAGCCAAAGAACAATTAATACCAGAAATAAAAGCACAAATAAATAAAACTATATTGGAATTAAATAAAGAAATTTGTAAATATGTAGATAATCGTTGTGAAATGATATGTACAAATACTGAATATACGTATAGTCAAATTTTATTAAATATGAAAAATGATATAAATACACAAATAGAAAAGAAAAGAGCGAAAGAAGAACAGACTCAATTAGAAATAAATAAAATAGAACATAGTTTATTAGAAATTGAAACAATAAAGGAGAATTTAAAATGAGTATTTTTGATGATTTTGATGCAAATTATGGAAATGAATATTATATAGCTATTCCAGGTGTAGATGGTGGGACAGATATTTTTCATGATGGATTAGTTACAGAACATGTGCAACCAATAGACGAAAATACTATCAATACAAATTTTGATAAGGGAAATTTTATTATAAAAAATGCTAATGTAGATGGTGGAATAGATACTTTTGTAAATGGGAAATTAATACAGCATACACAAGATAATGTATTTGGTGGGAAAGACATATATGGTGAAGATAATAATTTAGAGCGTATGACTATACCTAATGCTGAAGCTGGTGTAGAGATATATAATGCTGATATGCAACAAGCTGGAATGTCTATGGCAAATGTTTATGGTGGTGAAGATTATTTATCTTTTTCAGGAAATTATGATGACATAATGCAATATTCTGATCCATTAACGCATGTTTCAGAGTATCAAATGGAACCATTTGATGCAAGTAAAGTGTATTAGTATAAGATGAGGAATATTTTATGAGCAAAGAAAAAATATCAGATGATAATAGTAATAATTGGATCTGTCCCGTTTGTGGAACTAAAAATAATGAAAAAGAGTGTACAACATGTGGGCATGTATATACAGGTGAAAAATCTAATAATATAAAATTGGTACCATCATCAATAGAACCAAAGAATAAATATAAAAAATTTATGATTACAACTATTATAGTATGTTTTGTATTGTTGATATTGGGAGAAAGTTATAAATTAATAATTACAGAAAAAGAAACATCGCTAGGAAATATGGATAAAATTGCAAATGAAATTACTTTACTTGATGATAATGATGACGATTTTAATCAAAAAATTGGTGCACGTTCTAATTTATCATTAGATGGTTTAGATTTAGGTGATAGTATATCTGACATGAAAAATGTTTTAGGTAGAGATTATACTAAAAAATCTGATGGTATATATATAATTTATAAATATTCAAATATGGAAGTGACAACTGAAGATGGAAAAATAGTAGCATTAGTATCTGATAGTAATAAAGTAAGTACTAAAGCAGGTATTCATACTGGTTCAGATTATAGAAGTATGATTAATGAATATGGTAAACCAGATTATGAAATGAAGTATGATGATTTAATTTTATATGAATATATTTTTAAATCAATAGATAATAGAGATGGCTTATTACGTTTTGCAATAAATAAATCAGATAATAAAATAATTTATATTAGTGTTCGCATACCAGAAGATGAAAGTTTAAATACAGAAGCTGTTGAAAGAATAAGTAGAATAAATTCAAGTGAAACAAATTCAACAAATATAAGAGAGGCAGTACAAACTCTTAATAATTATTATGAAGCAATTAATGAAAATGATATGAGAGCAGCATATAATATCTTATCAGATGATATGCAAACACATATGGGAAGTTTAAATGATTATGCTGATGGATATAAAACAACATTATCGGATAGCATTTCTAATGTGCAAGTAACATCTAATAGTGGTGATGAAATAGCACTTTCATATATATTGACAGCACGTGATAGTTACAATGGTAATAGTATTAAAGAACAGACTTTTGCTTGTACAGCACTTTTAAGCAAAAAAACAGGTAGTTGGCATATTGTAGATATGTCTGCTAAAAAACAAGGCGAACGTATTATGTCTAGGTAATAATTAATTTTATTTTAATAATTTTATCCTTTAACAAAAAAGAAAGGAATTTATAGGTTCATGCGTAAAAAAATAATTATCATTGTCATAATGATTATAATTATAATTTTAGGTATATTATTGAATAATAAAAATATTTTTAGCAATGTTGAAGAAAGTAAATCAGCGCAAGAAGAAATACCTATTGCTCAACAGAATTTAACTATTGATGAAAAAGTAGATCAGATAGTTGCGTCTATGTCCCAAACAGAAAAACTGGGACAAATGGTGATGATTGGTATTCAAGGGACAAAAGTTGATGATGATAGTTTATATATGTTAAATCAGTACCATATGGGTGGCGTGATTTTATTTGATAGGAATATGGAAAGTCCTGAGCAAGTAAAACAATTAACATCAGATTTACAAGCTCAATCAAATGAAAAAGTTCCTTTATTTATCGGTATAGATGAAGAAGGTGGAGATGTAGTGCGTATGGCAGAAAAATTGACACCACCTCCATCACAAAAAGAAATTGGGGCAACAGGTGATATTGAGCAAGCTAAAACATGGGCTATAAAAACGGCTAAATCATTAAAAGATATGGGGATTAATGTTAATTTTGCGCCAGTTGCTGATGTAGGTTCTAATGATAAACGTTCATATAGTACAGATGCAAATACAGTAATAGACTTTGTAAGGGCAGCGACTAAGGGCTATCAACAAGAAAATATTATATATAGTTTGAAACATTTTCCAGGCATAGGAAAGGGAAAAGTAGATTCTCATATAGATAGTTCTAGTATTGATGTTGCCAAAGAAGTTTTAATGACAGAAGATATTCTACCATTTAAAACTATTATTGATGAAAGTGATCCAAATGATTATTTTATCTTAGTATCACATTTAAAATATCTTGCTCTTGATGAAGAATATCCAGCTAGTTTATCTTCAAAAATCATGACTGATTTATTGCGCAATGAACTTGGATATAAAGGTATAATCATTACTGACGATATGGAAATGGGTGCAGTAGCAAATCATAATGATTTTAGGTCAATTGGTGTAAATGCTGTAAAAGCTGGTGCAGATATCGTGCTTGTTTGCCATGAATATGAACATCAACAAGAAGTATATCTTGGTCTATTAGACGCTGTTAATAATGGTGAAATTAGTCAAGAGCGTATAGACGAGTCTATAAAAAGAATTATCAAAGTGAAATTATTACATTTATATCAATGATATAATTTAGCATAAAATATAAAATAAATAATAAAAAAGGATAGATAGAAGATTTTTCTATTTATCCTTTTATTTATATAGAGTTATTTTTAGTTAGTAAATTTTACAATAAAAGTAATTTTACCTTTATTATAACTGACTTTTATGGTGCCTTTTAATAATTTTACAAGTTCTTCTGCAATGGAAAGTCCGATACCATAACCTGCTTTTTCACTGCTATGAGAAGTATCTTCACGGTAAAATCTTTCAAAAAAACGCGAGTAATCAATATTTTTGCCATCGATATAATCATTGGTTACAGATAAAGTTACTGTTTTTTTAGATTGAGATAATTTTACTTCAACAAGACCTTTATCATCGCAGTATTTTACTGCATTATCGATAAGAATATTTACTAATTCATATAGATATTTATATTCAGATAAAATAGAGACATCAGGTTTAACTTGATATTTTAAAGATTTTTCTTGGTCTGTAGCCATTTGTTGGAAAGATTTAGCCACTTCAATAGTTATTTCAGAAAAATTAGTAGAAGTAAAACAAAGATTTTCTGTAGAGTATTCGCTCATTTTGGATAAGGTGATTAATTCATTAATCAATTTAGATAAGCGTTGTATCTGTTTTAAAATATTTTCTGTCCATTGATTTTTACCGTTGATTAACTCAATGGCTTCAGTATTGGCTGAAATTATCGCTATAGGCGTTTTCAATTCATGACCAGCATTAGTGATAAATCTTTTTTGATTTTCCATATTGCGAATGAATGGTTTTATCGCGAGTTTACTCAAAATTGCTAAGATGATGATATAGAGAATAATACACACTAGACCTAATTCAATAGAATCTTGGATAAAGTCTTGGATTATAGCCATATCACGAGTACAGTCCATAATGACAATTAAGGTATCATTATTTGGCAATTTTGTAATTTGATAAGCATAGCTAGCACGGTCTTTTTTGAAAATACCATTACTTTTATCTTTTTGTACAGCCATTTGTGCATATTGAATGGCTTCTGTTTCTGTAAAAGCAGCGATATTTTTTATATTTATTTCTTTTATATAATTTTGGTCATCTACAAGAACACTAAAATAGCGTATCTGGTAGGGAAAATCAGGTGTATCTCCTGTCCAATCCGTTTCACTAAACCATGTAGTATTTGGTGGTAATTTATGTTCAGAAATTCTTCCATTATTTTGGGAAATATAGATAAGAAATGAATCAATCTGAGCATTTATTCTGATATAAGCTACACTTGTGACAAGACTTAAGGCACCAATAACAATAATTGTTACTGTAGCGGTAGAGATTAAGATAAATTTTCGGCGAAGTTTTTTTATTACATTCATGATAGATACACTCTTTAATTATTTATTTTTTTGTAAGTAAAAAATCTTGTCCTTTTTGCCCGAAAATTTGAATATCGGCATTGATGGCTTCTAATTTTTCGCGTAAATAAGAGATATATATCCATACTATATTTTCATCAGCATCTATTTCATCAGCCCATATTGCAGAAAATATATGATTAGTGGATAATGATTTATCCATATTAGTCATGAAAAGCTTCATTAATTTAGTTTCTTTGTGATTTAAACTTATGGAGTTTTTGCAAGACAAATTTTGTTCTTCGATATTTAAATGAACAGAGCCAGCAGATAGAGTCAGTGGTGAAAATTGCGTATTTCTGCGAGTTAAAGAGCGTATACGAGCTAATAATTCGCCAACAGAAAAAGGCTTCATTAGATAATCATCAGCGCCAGCATCAAGTCCTGTAATGCGGTCATCTATTTCTGATTTAGCTGTCAGCATAATCACGGGTGAAAGATTTCCTTTTTGGCGAATTATTTTTAATGCTTCAATTCCACTCATTTTAGGCATCATAATATCGAAGATTAGGCAATCATATACATTTTCTAAGGCTTTTTTCATAGCGGCTTGACCATCATAAACGCTATCTACATCATAGCCTGAATGTTGTAAAATTGCAGTCAAAGCACTAGACATATCTTTTTCGTCTTCAGCTAATAGTATTTTCATAAAGATACTCCTTATTTTTTATAATGTAGTTAATTTTCAGCGTTGATTAAATTTCTAATAGTTTGCATGGAAACATCACAAGCTGCTAATTCATCAGCGCAACGTTTTAATTCTTTTACGATTAATTCTGGATTTTTGATGTTATGTTTATATTTCATTTGATGTTCTAGACTAGCCCAGCTATCCATAGCAATGGTGCGAACTTGAATTTCAGCAAAAAATTTACCAGGGTTATTGCCTAGAATATCTTCATAGGGAGCAGTGATTTCAACTATTAAATGATAACTTCTATAACCATTTGGTTTTACATTTTTTATATAATCTTTTTCTTTGATTATTTTTAAATTAGGAAGAGATTTTAAATAATCAATGTTTTTGTAGATATCATCAATAAAGCGACAGATGATACGAATACCGATGGTATCTTGAATATCATGTAGAGCAGAATAAGTTGTCTGCGGTAGATTTTTGCGAGTGCATTTTTCAAGCATGCTATCTTTATCTTTTACACGATAAATCAAGTGTTCATAGGCCTTTTCGCCACTTTTTTGCACTTCCATATCATTATAAGTTTTTATCTGTGAAATTATATTATCTAAAATTATATTGAGAGTTGGTTCATATTTTCCATAAATATTAAAGTGGGTCATGACTATCACCTGCTTTGGATTTATCAATTTGCTTATTTAGAGAAAATGCTCCCTAAATAGAAAGCAAAATATTTGCTTTGCTATAAGGGAGCATTTCTAAATAAATATTTTGTTCCGTTGTAAATTAACTATTGAAACTTATTTTAAAGCTTCAGCTAATTTAGCATTTGTTTCACGTGCGGAGCCAACACTTGCGTCGAACATAGCTTGTTCTTTTTCGTTGAGGTCAAGAACAGTAATTTCTTTGATACCGCCTTTACCAAGAACAGCAGGAACACCAGCGCAAACGTCATGTTCGCCATATTCGCCATCGAGGTAGCAAATGCTGGAGATTGTAAGACCGCTGTCTTTAGCGATTGCTTCTGCCATAGTAGCAGCAGTTGTACCAGGAGCGTACCAAGCGGAAGTACCGAGTAAGCTTGTTAAAGTACCGCCACCTACTTGAGTAGCATGTTCGATTTCAGCAAGTTTTTCTTCAGAAAGGAGTTCAGTAACAGGTCTGCCTTTATAAGATGCAAAACGAGTAAGAGGAACCATAAGGTCACCATGAGCACCGATTACCATAGCGTTGATATCACGAACTGGGCAACCAATAGCTTGAGCTAAATAGTATTCAAAACGGCTACCATCTAAGAGACCGCTCATACCGATTACACGGTTACGTGGAAGACCACTGTTTTTAAGTGCAAGGTAAGTAAGAGTGTCTACAGGGTTGGAAACGATGATGAATACTGCTTCTGGAGAATGTTTTAAAGCCTGGTCCATAACACCTTTAACGATTTTGGAGTTAACACCGATAAGGTCTGTACGGCTCATACCAGGTTTACGAGGAATACCGGAAGTAATAACTACAACGTCGGAGTTTTCTGTTGCTTTGTAAGCTTCGTCAGCTTTAGCAGCATCATCCATAGGTGCAGTTACACCGATGATTTTAGTGTCGATGTGCATCATCTGTGCAGTCTGCATCATATCCATAGCTTTACCTTCGGATACGCCAGGTTTAACATCGAGAAGTATAACTTCTGTTGCAAAATTTTTGAGTGCGAGTACGTTAGCGCAAGTAGCACCTACGTTACCTGCTCCGATAACTGAAATTTTCATAATATGAACATCTCCCTATAATGTGAAAATCTATTCATCTTTAGTTTAACTAGATAAAGTTAAAATGTCAATAAAAATAGGATAAATATTTGCAATTCTATAATAAATTATTACTATTTATACTACTTATTATTTATAGTAATATATAGTTTATTTAGAAGTTATAATTTATTTGAACTTATAAATTAAAGGCTCTAAGTAAAAAACCTAGAGCCTTTACCTTAGAATTTATTAAACTGTATAGTAATTTACAAGTTTAGCATCAAAAATACCATCTAAATTTATAATTTGTTGCATAACTGTATCAGGAATTTCGTTATCAATAGTTAAAACCATCATACTAGTACCAGCAATTTTTGTTTTACCAACTTGCATACCAGAAATATTAATGTTAGCATATCCTAAAAGTGAACCGATAGTACCGATAACACCAGGACGGTTGATATGTGGACAAATGAGGATACGAGCATGAGGGTCAACGTCAACACGATAAGAATTAATGCTGACAATACGACCTTCTTCACCAAATAATGTACCCTGGATAGTTTCTGTTTTATCAGAAGATGTGATAGAAATTGTGATTAAGTTAGCGAAGTTTTCTACAGCTTTATCTTTTATTTCTGTGATTTTGATATTGCGTTCTTTAGCAAGGCTTGGAGCATTTACGTAGTTTACATTGCTTTCTAAGATAGGATTTAACATACCTTTGATAGCAGCAATAGTAATCATTTTTGTATCAACATCAGCAATTTCACCATTATATTTAATAGTTACTTCGCTGATAGGACCATCAGCTAAAGAGCAAGCTGTGCAACCAAGACGTTCTGCTAAATCTAGATAAGGTTTGATGAATTTCATAGTTTGAGGAGAAACCGGAGCCATATTAACAGCTGTAGATACAGGTTCACCATTTAATGCAGCTACAATTCCTTGTGCTACATCTACGGAAACACCTACTTGAGCTTCTACTGTGGAAGCACCTAAATGAGGTGTTAAAGTTACGCCAGGAAGACCAATTAATGGATGATTTGGATCGATAGGTTCACTTTCAAATACGTCTATTGCAGCGCCAGCAACATGACCAGATTTAACAGCATCAGCTAAATCTTGTTCATTGATGATACCACCACGAGCGCAGTTTATTAAGCGAACACCATTTTTCATTTTAGTGATATTATCTTTGTTGAGCATGCCTTTTGTTTTTGGAGTGAGTGGCATATGTACTGTGATAAAATCGGATTGTTTAATTAATTCATCAAGAGAAACAACTTTAATGCCTAAGGAATGAGCACGTTCTTCATTGACATATGGATCATAGCCAATAACATTCATATCGAAAGCCAATGCGCGAGTAGCTACACCACTACCAATACGACCAAGACCGATTACACCAAGTGTTTTACCGCGAAGTTCTACACCTGTATATTTTTTACGGTTCCATTCGCCGTGTTGCATTGTTTCATTAGCGACAGCAATATTTCTTGCCATAGCCATCATCATGCCCATTGTGTGTTCTGTGGCAGCAATTGTGTTTCCACCAGGAGAATTTATTACCATAATACCATGTGCAGTAGCGGCGTTAATGTCAATATTATCAGTACCAACACCTGCACGACCAACGATTTTTAATTTTTTAGCACGTTCGATAACTTCTTTTGTTACTTTAGAAGCACTGCGTACGATTAGACCATCAAAATCAGGAATAATTTTTAAAAGTTCTTCAGCTGGTAATTTGTCTTTGATTACTGTTTCAAAGCCAGCTTTTTGCAAAATTTCGATACCCTTAGGGGAAACACCATCTGCTACTAATATTTTCATATATTTCTCTCTCCTTGATAAAAGTAGAACTAAAAAATACAATTGTGTAATAATATTGTATATCTAAATATTCTATTGTGTTCAATTGAAATCGTCAAGTATAATTTTTTTAATATAAATTTAATACTATATAAT
>SAMEA3387488__coassemble_1811_pt1 | contig 33469 bp, 34 predicted proteins | sample SAMEA3387488__metabat2_low_PE_027 | metagenome-assembled genome bin SAMEA3387488 (sample SAMEA3387488) | Felis catus | biome: Faeces | place: United Kingdom | collected 2012
ATTATATATTATTTATAACAGCTTTAAGCCTCCTTAGCTATTTTTATAGCCTCTTGTAAAGATAAATTATCTGTATAAATAGCTTTACCTACGATTACGCCTTCAATGCCATCTTGTTCATAGCCTTTTAAAATTTTAATATCTTCAATAGAAGATACTCCGCCAGAAGCTACTACTTTTACCCCGCTATAACTTGCAAGTTCTGCTGTCGCTTTTGCATTTACACCAGATAAAGTGCCATCACGAGAAATATCTGTATAAATAATATGTTTTACACCAGCTTCAGCCATTTTTTTAGCCAATTCTTTCGCTTCCACATTTCCAGATACGCCCCAACCATCAACAGCTACAATGCCATCTTTAGCATCAATACCTACAACAATGCGTTCACTGCCATATTTTTTGCAAGCATCTTTTACTAATTGCGGATCTTTTACAGCTACAGAACCCAAAATAACACGACTAACACCCATATCTAAAACTTGCTTTATATTTTCCATAGTGCGAATACCGCCACCGAGTTCTACAGGGATATTCACTGTTTTTAATATCATTTCTACAACATCTAAATTCTGTGATTTTCCTTTTAAAGCTCCATCTAAATCAACTAAATGAAGGTACTGACCGCCTTCATCTTCCCATTTTTTTGCCATGATTTCTGGACGTTCAGAAAATACAGTTTCCTGATTAAAATCACCTTTTACAAGGCGTACACATTTACCATTTCTAATATCTATCGCTGGAAAAATAATCAATCTTCATTCACCCTTCTACAAAATTTTTAATAATTTTTAAACCAATATCACCTGATTTTTCAGGGTGAAATTGTGTCGCTACTACATTATCTTTTCCTACAGCAGCTACCAATTCTTCGCCATAACTAGATTTAGCTAAAATTATGGATTTATCTTCTGGACAAGCCTGATAGCTATGTACAAAATAAACATATGGTTCTTCTTTCAATCCTGCAAATAAATTAATATCTACATTCTGATTATTTTCTTCATCTATAACAATAGAATTCCAACCCATATGCGGAATTTTTAGCCCAGGAGCATTTATTTTTTTTACCATGCCTTTAAAAATTCCTAAGCCTTTTACTTCTGGTGACTCCTCACTGCCTTCAAACATGATTTGTTCACCCACACAAATTCCCATTACAGGTTTTCCTTGTTCAATAGCTTCTAAAACAGAATTTTTTAAGCCTGATTGCTCAAAATTTTTCATGCAATCACCAAAAGCACCTACACCAGGAAGTACAATTTTATCGGCTTTTTCTATTACTTTTGCATCACTTGTAAGCACTACGTCTGGAGAAAATTTCAAAAATGCTTTCTCCACACTAAATAAATTGCCTACACCATAATCTACAATTGCAATCATTAGAATAACTCCTTTAACTAAAAATTTTTATCTTATTCTAATACTCCTTTTGTTGAAGGAATTTTATCTAATGCTCTTTGGTCGAATTCTACAGCTTGTCTTAAAGCATGACCTAAAGCTTTAAATACACCTTCTACTTTATGATGAGAATTTTTTCCATACATCACTTTTATATGCAATGTAATTCCAGCATTAAAGGCAAAAGCTCGCATAAATTCTTCGACAAGTTCTGTATCAAAATCGCCAATCATAGGAGCTAACTCACCCATATCACATACTAAATAAGGTCTACCACTTATATCTAAAGACACCAAAGCTAACGCTTCATCCATAGGAACATAAAAAGTTCCATAGCGATTTATACCACGTTTATCACCAATTGCTTCTTTAAATGCCTGCCCTAAGGCAATACCACAATCTTCTATGCTATGATGACCATCAACTTCTATATCTCCATCACAGAAAATATCCATATCTATCAAGCTATGTGCTGACAATAAAGTCAACATATGGTCAAAAAAGCCGATTTTAGTCTTAATATTTGATTTTCCTGTGCCATCAAGATTTAAGTTTATATCAATAGCTGTTTCTGCTGTAGTGCGTTTTATAGCACCACAGCGTTTTTTATTTAAATCCATACCATTCAATCCTTTTAATTTTGACTTTCTACAAAATCTTTTATAGCTTTATACACAGCATCATTTTCTGGTCTAGTTCCCATAGAAATGCGCAAACAATTTTCAAGTCTTGGAGCATTGCCAAAAGAACGCACACCAATACCGATATTTTCAAGATATTCATTTAAAGCTACAGCTTTATCATATTTTATCAAGATGAAATTTGTTGCAGATGGATAAACTGTTATTCCATCGATTTTGCTCAACTGTTCGCTCATGCGTTTTCTTTCTGCCACTGTCATTTGAATACGTGGAATATATTCGTCTCTCATTTGATACACTATATCAGCAGTGATAGCAGATAATACATTTACATGATATGGCATACAAGCTTTGCCTACCATTTCAATGATTTTTTTATCAGCAATCAAATAACCTACTCTCGCACTAGCTAATCCATAAGCTTTAGAGAAAGTTCTTGCAATCATCAAATGTGGATAATCTTTTAAAAATCTCATTGCTGACTCGCCATCAAATTCTACATATGCTTCATCAATAACTAAAGCACAATCAATATTTTTGGCTACATATTCAATATCTGCCATAGGAATTTTTGTACCAGTAGGATTATTTGGGGAACAAATAACAGCAAGAGAAGCTTTATTTTCTTTTACAGCATTGACAAAATCACTTGCATTGAACGTATAATCATCATTTAAATCCACAGGTACACCAATGGAAGCGCTAAATTTGGCATAGATTTTATACATGGAAAAAGATGGTTGTGGATATACTATTTTTCTACCTCTACCGCCAAAAGCGAAGAATAATTTTTCCAAAATTTCACTTGAACCATTAGCGATTAAAATATTTTCTTTATCTAATCTAAAATTATCAGCAATCTGTTCTGCTAATAATTCAACTTGTTCATTAGGATAACGGTTAAAAGCTACAGAAGCTAATCGTGCCATCAATCTATCTTCAATTATTGGTGGCAAATTCATATTAGACTCATTTGCATTTACCTTTATATCCCAATCACGCTCCACTACATCGTAGCTAGGCATATCTTTTAAACCAGTTCTATATTTTAATTTAATCAATTTTTTCACCTCTTAATTTTATTGCATTTGCATGAGCTTGTAATCCTTCTGCTTCAGCTAAACGAACGATATCAGAACTTACCTCTTGCAAAGCTTTTTGTGTATATGAAATTATGCTTGTACGTTTCATAAATGTTTCTGTATTCAATACAGAATAATAACGTGCTGTGCCACCTGTAGGAAGTACATGGTTTGGCCCTGCAAAATAATCTCCAAGTGGTTCAGGAGAATAAGCACCTAAAAATACTGCGCCTGCATGACGCACATAAGGAAGTAAACTAAATGGATTTTCAGTCAAAATTTCCATATGTTCTGGTGCAGAGTAGTTCGCAAGTTCCATTGCCTGCATGAGATTTTCAGTCAAAATAATGCGACCATTTCTTTCTAAAGATGCTTTGGCAATTTCTTTTCTAGGCAATTTAGCTAATTGTTTTTCTACTTCTGCCAAAACTTTATCTGCTAAGGCTTCATCATCAGTGAGTACAATACTAGAAGCGAGCATATCATGTTCTGCCTGACTTAACATATCTGCTGCTGTATATACTGGGTCTGCTGTTTTATCTGCTACAATCAAAATTTCACTTGGACCTGCTAACATATCAATATCACAATGTCCATATACTGCTTTTTTTGCAAGAGTTACGAAAATATTGCCAGGACCTGTGATTTTATCAACTTTCGGAATAGTTTCTGTTCCAAAAGCCATAGCAGCTATAGCTTGAGCTCCACCTACTTTATAAATGGCATCAACACCTGCTTCTTTAGCAGCTATCAATACATATGGATTTAATTTTCCATCACGAGATGGTGGTGCCATCATGATGATTTCTTTAACACCTGCCACTTTTGCTGGCATTACATTCATCACTACAGAAGAAGGATAAGCTGCTGTTCCACCTGGAACATAAACGCCTACTCTATCTAATGGTATTACAGATTGCCCTAATATAGAGCCATGATTTCTATATGTAATCCATGAATTTGGTTTTTGTTCTTGGTGATATCTACGCACATTTTCGATAGCTTTACGTAAAGAATTTACGATATCTTTATCAGCTACTTCATATGCTTGAGCATATTCTTCTTGTGTTACTAAAAATTGACTAGGAGTGAAATCTGCTCCATCTAATAATTTTGTATATTTAATTACAGCTTCATCACCATTATGGCGAACTTCATTTACAATGCGTTCTACAATCTGATTAGCTGTTAAATCTTTACCGTATAATTCTTTATTTTTTTCACGAATGCGAGGATTTAATTCCACTTCATCGAAAGCGGCTTTATCTAATTTCTTTTGTATTGCTTCTAAGCCTAATTCTTTTACTTTTAAAACTTCCATTTATTCCTTAGCCCCTTCCAATTCCATTTCCAAAGCTTTTACCAATTTACTTATGCGGTCAAATTTTAATTTAAAACTTGCACGATTAGCAATCAATCTAGCACTAGCTTCAGCGATAAATGCTATTTCTTCTAAATTATTTTCACGAAGTGTAGTTCCTGTTTCCACTATATCGACGATACTTTCAGATAAACCTACGATTGGCCCTAATTCGATAGAACCATTCATTTTTATATATTCCATCTGCATACCTTTACTTGTGAAAAATTGTTTTGCCACATTAGGGAATTTAGTTGCTACACGTGTATGTGTATAATCTGTCAATTTTGCTCTTTTTTTATTTTTTGGCACAGCCATCATCAAATGACATCTGCCAAAACCTAAATCCAATAATTCATAAACATCTTTTTGAGCTTCCATCAACACATCTTTACCAATAACACCTATATCTGCTGCTCCATGTTCTACATATGTAGGCACATCAGCTGTTTTAGCTATGATAAATTTCAATTTTAATTCTTCATTAGTTATGACCAATTTTCTTGATTTTTCTTCTAAATTGTCAGCTACAAAACCAACTTTAGCAAATAAATCTTTAGCTAAATAAAATAATTTGCCTTTTGGTAATGCTATTGTTAAATATTGCATATCGTCTTTTATCATAAAATCTAACCTCTTTTTATCAATTTAAACTATCCGCTAAACAAAGTATCTGTAGTTCACCACAAGCTTTACAATCAATTTTTTCATGATGATATCTTATTATTTCAGCAATATTATTAAGACCTAATTCATTTAATTTTTCAGCGCCAAGTTGTGCATGATTGTAATAAATATACAAAGCATATCTTCTTTTTTGCCAAAAACTCTTTGATTTATTTAATTTTAGCTTTTCAGCTTCACTAGCCCATTGTTTACTTTTTTGTGGTAAAAATTTTCCTAAAAGTACACTTGTTACTTTATCCATTAAACAAATATCTTTAGCTGTTCTACCTACATCATGAAGTAAACAAGCTCTTATCAATAAATTGCAATCTATATTTTCATATTGATTTTGCTCTATAATTTTTTGTGCTGTATATGCCACATTTAATACATGACGTTGGTCATAGACTCGCATGGCAAAAAATAATTTTTGTTCTTCATCATTTAAATACTTATCAATAAATACTTTGTCTTCTACTGTCAGTTTAGCTTTAATAGCTCGCCAAAATTGTCTTATACGCTTAATCATTATTCTAAATAAATTAATTCCTTAAATAATTTATTTTTGATATAAAGCTGTGCTTGCGCCTTAGTTTGATTTGTTAAAGCTAATTCCACAACTTTTCCCTCAGCACGCAATTCATTTACTAAAGCAATAGCATCATTTAATTTATCACTTGTATAGGCAACATATATATCCTTTTGATTTTCATCATCGACAAATTCATCAATATTATTTTGTTTATCTAAAGCTAACATCAATCTTTCTATACCCATGGCAAAACCTGTAGCAGGGCAATCTGTGCCAAAATCAGATAACATTTTGTCATATCTACCGCCACCACAAATTGGATAACCTATCATTGGTGCATATACTTCAAAAATCATACCTGTATAATAATCAAAATCACGAATAACACCTAAATCGAATTTTACAAAATCTGCTAAATTATATGCTTTCAATAAAGTGTATATATCATGTAGATTATCTAAAGCTTTTCTACTTTGCTCATTCAATGCCAAATTATTTGCAATCTCTAAAACTTCTTCTTTTCCCTGTAACATTGGAATAGATTTTAATGCTTCTTTTGCTTGTTTAGGCAATTTTGTATCTTCTACAGCATTAGTTAAATCCACTAAGTTTCTCTGTTCTAAAGCTTGTCTAATTTGTAATTGTTTTTCTTGAGATAATCCCATCTGTTGCATGATGCCATTGATAAAATCAACTTGACCTATACATACCTCAAAATTTTTCAAGCCAACTTTTTGTAAACTATCCACAGCTAAAGCAATTACCTCAGCATCACTTAAGGCTTCAGCTACCCCCATCAATTCTACGCCAGCTTGATAAAATTCACATTGACGACCTTCTTGTGTCTGTTCATAACGATATACATTACTGATATAAGAAAGTTTATATGGAAGAATATCATCACTCATTCTACTAGCTGCTACACGCGCAATTGGTGTTGTCATTTCATGACGAAGAGCTACTGTTTTATTATTTTTATCAAAAAATTTAAATAGATGAGTTTCTATGCCACTACGATTATTAATCGTTAAAGTATCTACATATTCAATTGTTGGTGTAACAATTTCATCATAACCCCAAAGACTAAAATTTTTTGCCAATTTAGATTCAATCTCACGTTTTACTTTTGCATCTTTTGGCAAAAAATCTCTTGTTCCATACGGTATTTCTAATAATAGACCTTTGTTCATAAAAAATATTCCTCCATTCATTACCTTTGTTATTTTAAACGGTTCAATACCGTATCATAACCATCTGCTCCATAATTTAAGCATCGCTTTACTCGACTGATTGTCGCTGTACTCGCTCCTGTGCGTTCTACAACTTCTTCATAAGTATGACCAGCACGAAGCATTCTAGCTACTTCTAATCTTTGAGCCAAAGCTTTCAATTCACTTACTGTACAAATATCTTCAAAAAACTGATAACATTCTTCTGTATCCTTGAGTGTTAACATAGCCTTACATAACTGATCCGTTAAATTATCTCTTAATTTAGGATTTACCATTTTTATACTCCTTTTACTTTTTTACTTTATCACTTTAACTTACGAAAATTTTATATATATAATAATCCATCTATATCTAACTGTCAAGTATGAGCTAAATTACTATAAATTTAAACAATTAAGAAAAATATCAGAAAATTCATATTTAAAATATTTTTTTTATTTTTGTGTTGACAATATGGGGGTATAAATGCTATTATATGGGTGTCGGAACAAATGAGATATATCATCACATATGTGATGATGCGTGTTTAGACAGCTTAGTTTATAATAACTATAGATATTTAAACTTTAATATTTATATTTTGAAAAGAGGTCTTAACATGCAACCCGTATCTAGAAGAATTTTAGTCAAAGTCGCTCATATGTATTATGGAGCCGACATGAAACAAAGTGATATCGCTAAAAAATTAGGAATTGACCGCTCTACTGTTAGTAAATATCTAAAAAGAGCAAAAGAAACTGGTATTGTAAAAATCTTCATAGCTCAAGACAATTTTGAAACAATTGAATCTCAGTTAGAAGAAAAGTTTAATTTAAAAGAAGTCTATATCGTCCCATCTAGTGAAAATAAAGATGAAGTTTATTCCAATTTAGGTAAAGCTGGACTAAATCTATTAAAACGTCTAATCAAGGACAAAATGGTAATCGGCTTTAATTGGGGTCGTTCCATGGGGGCTATTGGCTATCAAGCAGCTATCGAAAATTTCCCAGCTGTTGATGCTGATTTCGTACCTTTGGTTGGTGGTTCTGAAAGCTTAGATGTTGACCTTCATGTAAATACAATTTGCTATAAGGTCGCAAATGCGTTCCAAGCTAGAAGCCATTATCTTTATGCTCCAGCTATAACGAAAAATACAGAAACAAAAAAAGCAATTATAAACGATACTAATTATTTAAGAATTCAAGACTTATGGGATAAATTAGATGTAGCCTTTTTAGGTATTGGTTCTCCTACATCTGCTTCCAACGTAATTTGGACTGATGGACTAAAATCAGAATACATCACTTCTTCCTTTGGTAATCGTATCATCGGTGAAACTTGCACTCGTTTTTATGATAAAAATGGTAACGAAGTACCAACTGAAGTTGTAGATAGAACAATCTCCATACCTTTTTCTCAATTACATAAAGTCAAATATGTAATCGGAGTTGCAGCTTCTGACGAAAAAGTTCCAGCTATCTATAGTGCATTAAAAGGAAAATTAATCAATATTTTAATCACTGATGAAAGCACTGCAAAAAAATTACTTAATTTTAACAGTTGATAAATAAAAAGGAGGAAAGCTCTCATGTTCTGGACATTTATTGTATTAGGTATAGTAATGTGGCTTCTCCAAGGTTTATTAAATATTTACCAATTAAAAAAATTTAATAAGGAATTAAAAAATCTTCGTCAATCTGGCCGAGTCGCAATCGGCAAGGCCAGAGGCAGATTTAAAGCAGGTTGTCTGTTACTCTTATGTATAGATGATGACTGTAAAATCATCACCGGAAAAAAACTACAAGGTGTAACAAGTTTTGCTAGATTTAAAGATTTCAATGAATTAAATGGATATTACCTTCCAGAAATCACTGAAAAAGACTGCCAAAACTTTGACAAACAAACAAGCTCTGCCATCTTATCTGCCGTTGAAGAATATAAACAATATACAAAACAACAAAAAGAAGCGTCCACATGCATTGAAAATGTATCACAATAATTAAAAAATTCTAAATTAAAGGAGAGAATATTTATGGACACTTTAGTACTACTAGCTCAAGGTTTTATTGGTATGTTTAACAAAGGTGGCGAAACGTTCATCGGTCTTGTTTCCGGTATCGTTCCTACCCTAATCTGCTTATTGGTAGCAATGAATGCAATTATCCTCTTTGTCGGCACTGATAAAGTTGAAAAATTCGCTCATCTCTGTGCTGGTAATGTTATTTCTCGTTACATGATTTTACCTGTTATTGGTACATTCTTCTTCTGTAATCCAATGACTTTATCTCTTGGTAAATTCATGCCAGAAAGATACAAACCATCTTATTATGCAGCAGCTTCTCGTTCTTGCCATACATTAAATGGTTTGTTCCCACACGTAAATCCTGGTGAATTGTTCGTATTCTTAGGTGTTGCCAATGGTATTACTCAACTTGGTTTATCTACAGTAGACTTAGCTCTTCGCTATTTCTTAATCGGTATTTTAATCAACTTCATCGGAGGCGTTATCACTGACTTCACTACTGCTTATGTATCTAAACAACAAGGCGTAGTTTTAAGTGATAAAGTAAAAACTACTCATTAATTTTTATCAAGCAAATTTAATTCGTATATAAAATAAAGGAGATATTTATCATGGCTCAATATAAAGATGTTATTGTTAATGCTGGTGCTGGCGGATTTGGCGGACCTCTTGTATTAAAACCAGATGATAAAAAGAATAAAGTTGTTAATATTACAGGTGGGGTTATTTCTCCTGTATCTCAAAAAATCGCAGAATTAACAGGTTGCGAACTTGTTGATGGTTTCAAAACTAGTGTTCCTGATGATGAAATTCTCTGCGTAATCATTGACTGTGGCGGTACACTTCGTTGCGGTATCTATCCTAAAAAACGCATCTACACAATCAACTTAAATCCAACTGGTGCAAGCGGTCCTATGGCTAAATACATCACAGAAGATATTTATGTATCCGCAGTAAAAGAAAATTGTATCTCTTATGCTTCCGCTGAAGATGCTGCTAATGCTCCAAAAGTTGCACAAGCTCCTGCAGAAGAACCAAAAAAATCTACTTACGATACAAGCAAAAAAATCACTGAACAAACTAATGTAGGCTTTATGGCTAAAGTTGGTAAATTCATGGGATATATCACAGCTACTTTATATCAAGCTGGTCGTGATACTATTGAAACTATCTTAAAAACTATCTTACCTTTCATGGCATTCGTTTCCATGCTCATCGGGGTAATCTTAGCAAGCGGTATCGGTGATATCATCGCTCATGTACTTACACCTCTTGCAGGCTCTGTAATCGGTCTTGTTATCTTAGCATTAATTTGTTCCTTCCCATTCCTTTCTCCATTCCTTGGCCCTGGCGCTGTTATCGCTCAAGTTATCGGTGTATTAATCGGTGTTGAAATCGGTAAAGGCAATATTCCTCCTAGTCTTGCACTCCCTGCATTATTCGCTATCAATGCTCAGGCTGCTTGCGACTTTATCCCTGTTGGTTTAGGTCTTGCTGAAGCTGAACCTCAAACTGTTGAAGTTGGTGTTCCTTCTGTATTATATTCTCGTTTTATCACAGGTCCAATCAATGTTGTTTTAGCATGGCTCGCTAGCTTCGGTTTATACGAAAGCTAATTTATCAATAATCAATACAAGGAGATTATCTCATTATGAAAAAAATATATTCTACTATTGTTAAAGATTTAGGTCCTATGGCAGAAGATTTTATCGGTGAAAAAATGATTATTCTCTTCAACGAAAATGCTCCTGCTGAACTTGCTGAATTCTGCGTACTTCATACTGGTAATGAATTAACTGATACTGTAGAAGTTGGCGATATTTTAAAAATCAACGATACTGAATACAAAATTGTAGAAGTAGGCTGTGAAGTTCAAAAAAATCTTAAAGATTTAGGTCATATCGCTCTTCGTTTCAATAATAATGAAGAAGGCGAGTCCTTAGAAGGTAGTCTCTATCTTGAAGATAAAGCAGTTAGCCTTCCTTCAGTTGGCTCTGAAATAGCTATCTTCAAAGCATAATAAATAATAATAACAAAATTATATAAATTGGAGTGATTTTATATGTCATGGTTAGCCCTTGAAGGTAAAACAGCTGTTGTTACTGGTGGTGCTTCTGGCATTGGTAAAGCTGTAGTTCAAGCATTCTTAGATAATGGTGCAAATGTTGTTGTTTGTGATATGAACCCACAAACTCCTGAATATGATTTACATGAAGGCAGTGGAGAATTCCTCTATGTTCCTACTGATGTTACTAAAGCTGATAGCGTAAAAGCTATGGTAGAAGCTGGTAAAGCAAAATTCGGTAAATTAGATATTCTCGTAAATAATGCTGGTATCAATATTCCTCGTCTTTTAGTAGATAAAGATGATCCATACGGTAAATATGAATTAGATGAAAATGTTTTTGATAAAGTTTCTGCTGTAAATATCAAAGGTGTTTATCTTTGTGCACAAGCTTTAGGACATGAATTCGTAAAAAATGGCGAAGGCGTTATCATCAATATGTCTTCTGAAAGTGGTCTTGAAGGTTCTGAAGGTCAGAGCATCTATGCTGCAACTAAAAATGCTGTTAACTCTTTCACTCGCTCTTGGGCTAAAGAATTAGGTAAACATCATGTTCGCGTTGTTGGAGTAGCTCCTGGTATCTTAGAAGCTACAGGTCTTAGAACATTGGCTTATGAAGAATCTTTAGCTTATACTCGTGGTATCACTGTAGAACAGTTACGTGCTGGATATACAAATACAAAAACAACTCCACTTGGACGTGATGGAAAATTAACAGAAGTTGCTGATATGGTTATGTTCTTAAGCAGTCATCGTGCTTCTTATGTACATGGTGTAACATTCAACGTTGCTGGTGGTAAAACTAGAGGTTAATAATTATATTATTAAAACTATATAGATAGGACAGATACTTATGCTTAATATAAATAAAAAAGCCACCATGAAATTGCCGTTTCATAGTGACTTAAAGCCTAATCATTGCACAGACCTAGGCTAAGTAAAGCATATGATAAAGATTTTATCCTGTCAAGCAAAACTAATTTATCCCCATCTTAAAAACAGTCAATATTAATTGGCTGTTTTTTTTGCTCTTATAGTTAACTAAATATTTTTAAAGGTTGACAATTATATGCATATATGATTTAATAACAATAAATTATTGTTTATATGTTCATCTTCTTTATTGGTATAAAAATTGATATAAAAAAATGAACTGCTTAACAAATAATAAAATGAGAGGGATTTTTATGATATTAACAAAGAAAAAAGAAATCTTATCCACGAAAAGTATGATTTTATCGGCTTTATTCGTAGCTTTAATAGCAATTGGTGCTTTTATTAAAGTTCCTGTTCCAGTTTGCCCTTTTACTTTGCAATTATTATTTACTACTTTAGCTGGACTTCTTTTAGGAGCTAATCTTGGTTTTGTCAGTGTCTGTGTTTATATAATCATTGGCTTAATCGGTATTCCTATTTTCACTGAAGGCGGTGGCCCTGGATATATTTTTCAGCCAACTTTTGGTTATCTAATTGGTTTTGCCTTTGGTGCTTATGTCGCTGGATATCTCACACAAAATCGCACTAAATTATCTTTCATTTATCTACTATGCGTTAACTTCCTCAATCTTTTAATCGTCTATGCCTTTGGTATGGTCTATGTATATATCATCAACAATTTTTATTTAAACACTCCTATTGGTATTTGGCCTGTAGTTTTATATTGTTTCTTATTAGCTGTTCCTGGCGATATTGTTCTTTGCATTCTCGCTGCCATATTAGGTAAAAAATTAATACCTAATTTAAAACATTATAAATAAATTATTTAGAAAAGAGATGTCTTATGAGTAAAGGTCTTTTTATTACTGCAACTGGTACTGATATCGGCAAAACTTATGTTACTGCCTTATTAGTAAAAAAACTTCGCGAAGCTAATTTCAATGCTGGCTATTATAAAGCAGCTTTAAGTGGTGCTGATAATATCGCTGAAAGCGATGCTGGCTTTGTCAATCGCATTGCCAATATCCATCAAGATGAGCAAACTTTATTATCTTATCTATATAAAAATGCTGTATCTCCTCATCTAGCTGCTAAAATCGAAGGCAATCCTGTAAAAAAAGATACTGTAATTTCTGATTATGCTACTGTACAAAAAAATTATGATTATGTAACAGTTGAAGGCAGTGGTGGTATAATCTGCCCTATTCGCTATGATGATAAAGCTAAATATTTTCTCACAGATATCATAAAATGGCTACATCTTCCAACATTGATTATCGCTGATGCTGGTCTTGGCACGATAAATTCTGTAGTGTTAACAGTGGAATATTTAAAACATCAAAATATTAAAGTACAGGGAATTATTTTAAATAATTACACTGGTGGCATTATGCAAGAAGATAATATCAAAATGATTGAAGATTTAACTGATATTCCTGTCATAGCTTTAGTAAAACCAAATGATAAAGATATCGATATTGATGCTAAATTTTTAGCAAGTTTATATTTATAATTAAAAATTAACTACAATTAAATATTAAATTCAAAAGAAATGGATTGATTTTATGTGTAATATTAATTGGATAGATGAAGATTTAAAATATATCTGGCACCCTTGCTCACAGATGAAAGATTATGAAGAATTAAAACCTATCGTTATCGACCATGGAAAAGGTTCTTATCTTTATGATATCAATGGCAAAGAATATATTGATATCATCAGCTCATGGTGGTGCAATCTCTTAGGACATGCCAATCCTAAAATTAATGAAGCTATCAAAAATCAATTAGATAATCTAGAACATGTTATTTTTGCCAATCTTTCACATAAGCCAGCTATCAAACTTTGTCAGGAATTGATTAAAGTCGTGCCTAAAGGTTTATGCAAATTCAATTTCAGTGATAATGGCTCTGCTTCTGTAGAATGTGCTTTAAAGATGGCTTTCCAATACCATTATCAGACAGGCAATCCGCAAAAACAGCGTTTCATGTGTTTATCCGAAGGTTATCACGGTGAAACAATCGGTGCTTTATCCGTAGGTAGCATGGATTTATATGCAAAAATCTACAAACCAATGCTCATGAATGCTGTACATACATCAGCGCCAGATTGTTATCGTTGCCCTTATCATCAAAATCGTGAAACTTGTAAATGTGAATGTTTCGTTCATGCCGAAGAAGATTTCGCTAAATATGGCAATGAATTAGCAGCTGTCATCGTTGAACCACTCATTCAAGGTAGTGCTGGTATGCGAATTTATCCGCCACTTTATTTAGAAAAACTTCGCAAACTCTGTGATGAATATAATGTATTATTAATCGCTGATGAAATCGCAACTGGCTTTGGTCGCACAGGTAAGATGTTCGCATTTGATTATACAAATGTTTCACCTGATATCATGACTATTTCCAAAGGTTTGACAGGTGGTTATATGCCAATGGCGATAACTATAACTACACAAAAAATCTATGATGCTTTTTATGCAGATTATAATGAAGGCAAAGCGTTTATGCACAGCCATACTTATAGTGGCAATCCATTAGGCTGTAGTGCAGCTTTAGCTGTACAAAAAATCTTGCGAGAAGAAAATATTTTAGCTAAAGCTCAAGATACGGCAAAATATCTCCATGAAAAATTACAAGCAACTTTCTTAAATCATCAAAATGTCGGTGAAATCCGCCATTTAGGCTTGATAAATGCCATTGAACTTGTAAAAGATAAAGATACAAAAGAAGCTTTCGACAGCAAAAAACGACTTGGCTATCAAATATATAAAAATGCCCTTCAAAAAGGTTTGTTACTTCGCCCATTAGGTGATGTATTGTATTTCAATCCGCCATTAAATATCGATAAACAAACATTAGATAAAGCCATTTCTATTTGCCATACTTCCATAAATGAAGTTTTAAATTCCTAAAATTAAAGACTATATTTAGACTAAAAATTTCTCTTAGTTTAAATATAGTCTTTTTTTATATATCTTTCCCTATAATTTCTTGATAATCTAGTTCTAAAATTATATACTATAAAAAAACATATTTTTAGGGTATCTATATGATTTTACGCAAACAACAAAAAAAATTTAAATTACGCTTTCATGCCTTTAAACGAAAACCATTTTTATTTTTACGTCATTTTTTACTCATCATTATTTTTCGTTTTTTCGGTGTCATTATTTGTTTGTTTTTCACAGTCTTACCTTTACCACTCAGCAACTTCATTCAACATTTGATGAATTTAAATCTATCGCTTAATTCACTAAAAGATATCCTCTCATCTGTAAAACAACTCGCTACTAATTTTTATACCATAATACCTTCAACCAATGATATTATGCGTTTTATCAAATCATTCTTATTGAATTTTTCACCTAGCAATTTTTATAATATCTTACGCAGTTTGCCACATGACTTACGCCAATTATTTTTACAGATATTTGATTACTTACGTCAACGCTTAAAAGATATACGCTTATTTATCAGGTCTTTATTCCCCTTGCGACAAGCTTTCTCGCGATTTCAGAAATTCATCATTACTCATGCTAGATTAGCTAAACGTCTATTTTGCAATCTATTAATGGTATTTTTTAACGTATTATTGATAAAAATATTATTCTTAATCATTATCCCATTACTTGGTATCAGTACTATTTATTTTATCGGTATAAACATCAGCTTGATTATCATTGCTACATTGAGTTTATTGACTTCACAGCTAGGTACTTTAATCGGTAAATCAGTTACTAATATTCTCATTCGTCTATATGATATAATCCAACAACGAACAACTAAAATGAATATATTTTTATTTCTTATCGCTTTGCTTTACAATAAAATATCTTTATTTATCCAAAAAATTCGCCTACGTTTAATTTTTCTTTTTAGTTGTCTTTTGCAAAAAATATGTTTATATTTTATTGCCCTTTATCTTTATTACAAAATCCAACGACAAAAATTCTAATTAAGGAGCATAACTTATGTATTCTAAAAAATCTCTTTCTTTATTACTAACTCTCAGTGCATTTGGCTGTTTTATGCCTACTACATTTGCCAATGAAACACCTAATGCTCATAGCTTAGTTGAAAATAATAATCTCATTGCTTCACCTAATTACACTACAATCATCACTAAAGAACAAATACACGATAATCACTATAAAAATCTAGCAGAAGCTCTTTCTTATGCTAATGGTGTAACTGTAAATTCAGGCTCACTGAATACTTCTCATATGGTAGTGCGTATTGATGGAGATGATAGAGTAGCTATTTTCGTTGATGGTCGTCGCATGAATATGAATAAAGGTATCATGAGCGGTCGTGCATCTTATGATTTAGATTTATTGCCATCTATAATGAATGTAGAACGCATCGAAATTCTTCATGGTGCAGTTGGTTCTACATATTTAAATTATGATACTCCTGCTGGAGCTATCAATATCGTTACTAAAAAAGGCGATAAACGTGAAACAACTGTTGATTTAGCTGCTGGTGAACACGGCTCTTGGAAAGTTAAAGCCATAACAAGTGGTAGCTTAGATGATTGGTCATGGGTAGCTACTGGTGGCTTTGATAATGTCGATTATATGAAATACAAAGGTACAGATGACCACACTCATGAGATGCCAAATTCCGACAACAATCGCCGTGAAATGGCTTATCGCATTGATAAAAAATTGACGGATAACACTTCTTTAACTTTTGACTATGGTCATCTAAGCAACGATACAGGCACTTGGATATCCAAAAGTTATCCACAGGATTATAATTATGAAAAATTAATCAATCATTTTGCACTCACTTATAATTATAAAGAAAATACTGAGACTCCAGCATTTTTAGCAATTTATCACTATTATACTCAAGGAGATAGCTATATCCCTACTGGACTAAGTGATCAAGAAAATGAAAAGACTTATAGTCGCTGGGAAAATACTACTCAAGGTATTGATTGGCATGATGCTTGGAAAATCAGTAAAGACCACACCATTTCTGCGGGACTTACTTATCGTAAAGATGAAGTTGATAATATCAACAACGATTACAATAATATTTTCAGTGGCAATTATAATAAATCTATGGATAATTTTTCCGTTTACCTACAAAGCACTCGCCGTTTTGATAAATTAACACTGACTGGAACATCTGCTTACAATAATAATAGTGAATTCGGTGGAAAATATGTTTCTAATGGTGCTTTAGATTATAAACCTGATGAAAATACTGTTATCTACGCTTCTTTAAGTCAAATTTATGCTACGCCATTTTTAGATGATTTATATTTTAATAATGCTCATATTCAAGGAAATCCTAATTTGCGACCAGAAACAGGTTATAAAGGCAGTCTAGGTGTACGCTATAAATTAAATCCTACAAGCAATATCAATTTCAATGCTTTCCTAGAAAATATAGATGATCCATTGGGCTGGAGATATGAAAATAATAAATTCCATGCTGTAAATTTTGAAAATCAGAAAAAACGCGGTTTCCAATTAGAATATAATAAAATTTTCAGTCCAAAATACGATATGTCTCTTGCTTATACTCGTACAATCACACATACTGATTTTGCTGATGGTAACGGCAATCAAACTGATGTCAATGCAATAGCTCCAAGTAGCTATAAACTTCGCTTTAGTTATCATGACGATACATGGCATAATAATATTCTACTAAATGCTGTATCTGGTAGAGATACAAATTATTATAGCGATAGCAATTATTATATACTTGACGCTAATCTCAATTATAAAATCAATGACCAATGGTCAACATACCTGAAATTAGCCAATATTACCAATGTATCTTATGAAACTATCGGCTCTTTCTTAGATGGAGATTGTCCTGCTCCTGGTAGAACTGTACTCATGGGTATGGAATATACTTTCTAATTAAATCTAAAATATAAATAATAAAAAACAAAAAGGTAGATTAATTCATATATTTAATCTACCTTTTTGTTTTTGCTCGTTTATTTTGCGATATTTAATTTTTAAATCATTTAATAATATTATTAAGTGTTTTTAGCAATGATAGCACCGATTACACCGCCAATTAATACTGCAGCTGTGATATCGCCTTTATCATAATCTTTGTCGCTATCATCATCCCAATCATCGTCATCATCATCATGACGTGGAGGTCTATCCCAATCATCGTCATCATCATCATCATGACGAGGTGGTTTTTTCCAATCCTTATCCTCATCAGAGCGACCCCTATTCCAATGATCATCTTTATCAAAGCCGACTGTATTGAATTGCTGTTCATAAGCAACATTTGTATTCAAAGCTGCTGCTAAAGCTTGATTCATACTACAAACATAACTCACTGGACTGCATAAGAAACAAGATAATGATACAGTTGTTATAATTTTTTTCGCTCGCTTAGAAAATAATTCTTTCATTTTGCTATCCTCCCTATCTAAAAGTTATATACATATTAAATTAAACATCAAGTATTTTTAGCAATTACTGCACCAATTACGCCACCGATTAACACGGCAGTTGTGATATCTCCTTTATCATAATCATTATCATCATCTTTATCGTGTCTATCATGTTTTGGTGGAGGAGGTGGTGGATCATGTCTTTCTTCATGACGAGGAGCTGCACTTACTGTGGATAGTTGTACAGCATAACTCACAGGGCTACACAAAAACATGCTAGGGCTATTATTCCTATAAAATTTTTCAAACGTCCTTTAATTAATTTTAACATATTTACACAACCTTTTATACATCTTTTTTTATTTATGTACATCTTATATATTAAATATATCATGAGAAAATTAAATTATACTTAAAATATTATTTAAAATTAATTAAAAAATTCTAGCTTATCCTTGCCAATAAAAAAGCCATTATCTATAATGAAAAAATGTATTAAATATTTTTAAAGGAGTATTTTTTATTTATGATAAATTTAAACAATCTCTTAACTGAAAAACGCAATCCTTATACATTAAATATTGATAATGTATCCACTTTAGAAATGTGTATGCTTCTAAATGAAGAAGACAAACGCGTAGCTATCGCTATCCATAATGTATTGCCACAGATTGCTATAGCTGTTGATGAAATCACATCTCGCCTCAAAGACGGCGGACGCTTATTTTATATCGGTGCTGGCACATCAGGTAGACTTGGCATCTTAGACGCTGTGGAATGTCCACCAACTTACAGCACTGACCCTGAAATGGTACAGGGAATTATCGCAGGTGGTTATAATGCAATCTTCAAAGCCCAAGAAGGTGCAGAAGATTCTTTGACTCTTGCTCAAGAAGATTTACAAGCAAAAAATTTATCCGCCAAAGACTGTGTTGTCGGCATCGCAGCCAGCGGTAGAACTCCTTATGTAATCGGTGGACTAGATTTTGCCAATAGCATAAATGCCTTAACTATCGCTATCAGTTGCACTAGTAATAGTGAAATCAGCTCCCATGCCAAAATCGCCATTGAAGCTTTGACTGGCCCAGAAGCGATCACAGGTAGTACACGCATGAAAGCAGGTACTGCCCAAAAAATGATTTTAAATATGCTCTCTACTTGCACCATGATAAAATTGGGCAAAGTCTATAGCAATTTAATGGTTGATGTAAAATCATCTAATAAAAAACTCGAAGAAAGAGCTAGACGTATATTAATGGAAGCTACTAATTGCGACCGACAAACTGCTATTGATACTTTAGCTATCACCCAAGGCAAAGTAAAACCTGCAATTTTAATGCTACTTGCCAATATTTCCTATGAAGAAGCACTCTCTAGCTTAAATAATAATGAAGGTTTTATCTCCAAATCATTAAATAGTATGAAAAAATAATTGCGAGGTTTCTATGAATTTACAACAAACAGCTTTTGCTATCTATGAACTTATGAAGTCATTTTCTATCTTAAAAATAACTAATTGTATGACTAGACTTCGCTTACAATTAAACACAGAAGATATCGCTAATTTACCCTTAAAAAAATTAAAAAATATTCCCAATGTCTTAGGCGTAAACTTAAATGATAATGAACTACAAATCATCTTAGGCCCTGGAAAAGTAAATGAAGTAACTTCTGAATTCAAAAAATTATATGCAAATAAAAATCTTGAAACTAATGCTCAAAATACAAATCAAGATACAAATAATAATCAAAAACAATTTGGCAATGCCGAAGAACTTCATCAACAAATCCGCAAAAAAAATGCTACACCTTTTAAATTATTATTGAAACGCATTTCTAATATCTTCATGCCACTTATACCTGCATTTATTGCTTGCGGTCTAATCACAGGATTATTAAATATTGCCTTCAAAATCGATCCTACACTTACAAACTACCCTGCAATCCAAGTTTTACAAATAGCAGGAAATGCTGTATTTTTCGGCTTAAATATCTTTGTCGGCATCAACACCGCCAAAGAATTCCACGCTTCTCCTATGCTCGGCGGTACTATGGCAGCCATCATCACACACCCAATGCTCAACAATATCAGCCTATTTAATATAGATTTACTCGCAGGTCGTGGTGGTATCGTTGCCGTCTTATTAGTAGTAGCTTTCTCCTCATGGTTAGAAAATAAATTGCACAAAATCGTGCCAAAAATTTTAGATTTATTCTTAACACCACTACTCGTGATTTTAATTGCCACCTTCCCTGCTCTATTCATCTTACAACCTATCGGCGGTATAATCGCTGAGACTATCGGCGTACTTGTAACATCTGCAATTAATTCCGGTGGTGCTATTACTGGCTTTATCATCGGCGGTATCTTCTTGCCACTCGTTATGACTGGTCTTCACCAAGGACTCACACCCATTCACGCTGAACTACTCAATCAATACGGCGTTACTATCCTTCTGCCTATCTTAGCTATGGCAGGAGCAGGGCAAGTCGGTGCTTCTATCGCTGTATATCTCAAAACTAAAAATCAAAAATTAAAACAAACTATAGCTTCTGCCCTTCCTGTCGGCTTCATGGGCATTGGCGAACCTTTGATTTACGGTGTAACCTTACCACTTGGCAAACCATTCATCTCCGCTTGTATCGGCGGTGCTTTTGGTGGTGCAGTGCAAGCATTTTTCCATGTAGGTGCTACCTCCATTGGTTTATCTGGTCTACCACTCACAGCTAGTACAGATAAAATGCTTTGCTATTTAATCGGACTTTTCACAGCCTATATTTTCGGCTTTATCGCCACATTAATAATCGGCTTTAACGATCCTATTGAGGAGTGATATTTTGCAAAACGGCATTTCCATTTATCTTGGCTTAGATAATACATTAGCAGAAAATTTAAATCTAATTCATCTAGCCCATAAATATAATCTCAATCGCATTTTTACCTCATTTCATATACCCGAAACAGATATTTCCCATTTTCAACAAGATTTACAGACAATTTTAGAACTCACACAAAAATATAATATGGAAGTAATCTGTGATGTATCGCCAAATACTTTAGCTCTATTAAATTTAGATACATTAAATATCCAAGAATTAGCTACTCTCGGCATAACTACACTTCGCTTAGATTTTGGCTACAGTGCCGAGCAAATAGCCAAATTAAGTCATCAAAATATAAAATTACAATTCAACGCTTCAACTATCACTCAAGAATTTCTTGATGAATTAAATCATTACCAAACAGATTTTCAACATATTGATGCACTCCATAACTTTTATCCTCGTGAAGGCACAGGTCTAAACGTAAAAAAATTACAACAACAAAACGAATTACTTCATAAATATAATATTTCCGTAGGTGCTTTCATACCTAGCTATAATAAAGCTCGCTCACCAATCAAAAAAGGTTTGCCAACATTAGAAATACACCGCTATCAAACAGCCAGTCTTGCCATGCGACATCTAAAGTTACTAGGTATCGACTCCATTTTTATCGGCGATAGCCTACCTACAGAAGACGAAATCCAAGAATTAGCCAATTTAACAGATGAATATATCTTATTAAAAGCAAAAAAATTAACACAAAATAAAGATATACTAAAAGTCTTACAACAAAGCACTTTCACCGCTCGCCTAGATGAAGCAGACGGAGCCATTCGCACCCAAGAAAGCAGAGCATTATTCAAACAAATATATATCTGCCCTGAATATATCGCTCCTAGAGAAATAGGCTCTATCACCTTAGATAATGCCCTTTATGCACGCTACGCAGGAGAAATGCAAATCATCACCCATGCACAAAAAAAAGATAATAAAATCAATACCATTGCTAAATTATTAGATAGCGAATTAATTTTATTACCTTATATAAAACCAAATAGCAAATTTAAAATAGAAATTTAACTTATTGCATTACATCATAATCTCAAATAATAATTTCTAAAGATTGGAGGTTAATATATTGAATATACCAAAATTAAGATTTAAAGAATTTACTGATGAATGGGTATACTATAAATATAAAGATATATTTAATTTAAATCAAGGTTTACAAATACCAATAACAGAAAGATTTTTAGATTATGCTCCTAATAGATTTTTCTATATAACCAATGAATTTTTAAAACCTTCTAGTAAAAAATCTTACTATATAGAAAATCCTTCACCTAATGTAATCTGTACAAAAGAAGATATTTTAATGACTAGAACAGGTAATACAGGAAAAGTCATTACAAATATTGCAGGTGTTTTTCACAATAATTTTTTTAGAATAAAATACAATCCTAAAAATTTTAATAAAGATTTTATATGTTGCGTACTAAATCAAAATAAAATACAAAATAAAATTCTCACTTTAGCTGGAAGTTCTACTATACCAGACTTAAATCATAAAGATTTTTATTCAATAAAAAGCAGATTTCCAAAATTAAAAGAACAAGAAAAAATTGCGAAATTTATTAATACAGTAGATAAAAAAATAGAAAACATAGAAAATACTATCTCTAGCCTAGAAAATCAGAAAAAAGGATTACTACAACAAATCTTTAGCCAAAAACTACGCTTTAAAGATGAAAACGGCAATAACTATCCTAATTGGGAAAAGAAAAAACTTGGCAAATTATTATCTATCACATCATCAAAAAGAATACATGAAGCAGATTGGACTACATCAGGTATCCCTTTTTATAGAGCTAGAGATATTGTTAGTATTTTTAATAATAAACCTATTTCTAAAATTTATATCTCCGAAAAACTTTATGAAGAATGTTCTTCTTCTTGTGGTAAAATTAGTGAAAATGATTTGCTTGTAACTGGTGTAGGAACTATAGGTATTCCTTACCTTGTAAAAAAATCTGATAAATTTTATTTTAAAGATGGCAATATCATTTGGTTGAAAAATTCACCTGCTATCTATGGAAAATATCTTTTTTATATTTTCATCAGTTCTTATGTTCAAAAGCAAATAAATATGATGACTGGAAAAGGTACTGTTGGTACTTACACCATAAAAAATGCTAAAGATACAAATATTTTACTTCCTTGTTTAGAAGAACAAACAAAAATAGCAGATTTCCTTTCAGAATTTGACCACAAACTTGATAACCAAAAAGCCCAGCTAGAACACTGGCAACAAATAAAAAAAGGACTATTACAACAAATGTTCGTATAGTCCGATTGCTTTTCTTTCATGACCAAGAAAAACACCAAAAGAACAACAATAAATAATACCTAACTTTTCCCGCATTTTAAAATTTTAATAGTAACGCCAGTTATTGAAAATCTTTAATAACACCTAACCATTTCCCGCATTTTAGCATCTTTTTACGGTAGCTATTAGTTATTGGCAAAGATAAAAATATAGCTACGCTTTTAGTTCTACTATTTAAGCGTAACAAATTTTAAGCATTGTATGAAATGATAATTTTTTCTAAAGCTAAAATTTATCTGCGGTGATTTTAAGCTTTAGCACTCTAGAAATATGTTATACAACTTGTTGTGATTTGGTTCGTTTCTTTACCACTAAAGAAATGAACATATCTATTTTTTTATCTCATTTATTTTTTCAATGCTTAAACCTGTTACATCAGCAATAAAATTAACATCACTGCCATTTTCTAACATTTTCAATGCAATTTCTATTGCTTTATCTTCTGCACCTTTTTTTAACCCTTTTTCCAATCCTTCTTTTAGTCCCTCTTGGCGATTATATAAGATTGTAGAGTTATAATCTCTTATCGCTTTTTCTTGTATTTCATATTGACGTCTTTTTATCTCATCTTGTGAAAATACCATCTCATAATTTAAAGCTTCTTTTATTACAGGATTATTCATAGCTATCGCCTCTCTTTGTTCATCTGTACATTATGGTTTTAGCCTGAATATTTGAGTGAAGCGACTTTCTACACGTTATTTATTTTTTTAATTCTTTTATTCTTTCAATGCTTAAACCTGTTATATCAGCGATAAAATTAACATCACTGCCATTTGCTAACATTTTCAATGCAATTTCTATTGCTTTATCTTCTGCACCTTTTTTTAGACCTTCTTTTAATCCCTCTTGGCGATTATATAAGATTGTAGAGTTATAATCTCTTATTGCTTTTTCTTGTATTTCATATTGACGTCTTTTTATCTCATCTTGTGAAAATATCATCTCATAATTTAAAGCTTCTTTTATTACAGGATTATTCATAGCTATCGCCTCTCTTTGTTCATCTGTACATTTAGGTGAAAAATATGCTATCCAGTTTTCAGCTTGACGTAATTTACGTATATCACTTAATTTAAATTTATTCAATTCTATAAAATGCAATTCTAAATCATCTATTAACATATCCTGTGTTTTATCATTATAAACATGATATGAATTATGACACGTTTCATATGGCAAGTAATTAAAATTTAATAAATTAATTGTAATTGTCTGTTTTAACTCATCATAATTTTGACCTTTATTGAGTTGATAAGCATATAATCTTGACCAATAATATAACGAACGTTTGGAAAAATATTCTTGTTTCGTTACTTGTATTTCAACATTTATGAGTGTTCCATCATTTAATTTTGCCAATATATCTAATTCTGGTACTTTTCCAGTTTCTATATCAGGTAATCTTTCTTTATCTAAAAAATTTATATCCACAAAATAACTATCTTCATCTTTATTTAAAATTGAATTTAAAAAATTTAGTGTAAGATTTTTTCGTTCTTTACTACCTAATAAACTCTTAAAAAATACATCATTTAATCTATTTATATCTTTTATCTTTTCCATAAAATTCAATCCTTTATATTTGTCTATATTCATTATATCATATCTTTTAAGGCTAAAAAAAAGAACTATCTTTTAATATAGATAGTTCTTTTTCTTATTATAAACTCTTAAATTATAATTTTAACTGTGTTTTGATGCGTTCTACAGCTTTTAATGTATTTTCACGGCTACCAAATGCAGTGAGACGGAAATAATTTTCGCCAGATGGGCCAAAACCAGAACCTGGAGTACCTACGATATTTGCTTCATGAAGAAGTTTATCGAAGAAATCCCAAGAAGTCATGCCTGCTGGAACTTTGAGCCATACATATGGGGAGTTTACACCACCGAAAACAGTAAGACCAAGGCTTGCTAAACCTTCACGGATAATTTTTGCATTTTCCATGTAATAGCCAACCATTTCTTTTACTTGTTTTTGTCCTTCTTCAGTAAGTACAGCTTCTGCACCACGCTGAATAATATAAGGTGTACCATTAAATTTAGTTGTATGACGGCGATTCCAAAGAGGATTTAAAGCTTGTTCTTTACCATCTTTTGTATAACCTTTAACAGCTTTTGGTAATACGATATAACCACAACGAGTACCAGTGAAACCTGCTGTTTTGGAGAAGGAACGGAATTCAATAGCTACTTCTTTTGCTCCTTCAATTTCATAAATTGTATGAGGTACATCTTCTTCTGTAATATAGTAAGAATATGCTGCATCATATAAAATGATAGATTTATTTTCTTTAGCATATTTAACCCATTTAGCTAATTCATCACGGGATAAAGTAGTACCAGTTGGGTTATTAGGGCTACATAAATAAATCATGTCTACATGCTGTTTTGGAAGTTCTGGAGTGAAGTTATTTTCAGCAGTACATGGCATATATACTACACCTTCAAAAGTTCCATCTTCTTTTACAAGACCTGTACGACCAGCCATGATATTTGTATCGAGATATACAGGATATACAGGGTCAGTAATAGCAATAGTATTATCTACGCCAAAAATTTCTTGGATATTACCGCAGTCAGATTTTGCACCATCGCTGACAAAAATTTCATCAGTTTCGATATCTACACCACGAGATTTATAAATTACATCACGAATTTTTTCACGTAAAAATGCATAACCTTGTTCAGGGCCATAACCGCGGAAAGTTTCTTTATTAGCCATTTCATCAACAGCTTTATGCATAGCTTCGATACTAACTTGTGGTAATGGTAATGTAACGTCACCGATACCTAAGCTAATAACTTCAGCTTTTGGATTTTCAGCTTTGAATTTCTGCACACGATGTGCAATTTCAGCAAAAAGGTAACTACCTTGTAATTTTAGATAATTTTCATTAACTAATGCCATTTATAATCCTCCTAAATACTTTTATTTATCTCTAAATAAAATTCATTCTTATTTATTATACAGTATTTGGCATATTTAAACAATGTATACTTGTTTAGTCAGTTTCATACAAATTTAAACAAACAAAAAAAGCTGTCTCTAATCTGAAATTAGAAACAGCTTTTATTTTTTATATTAGAGATTGCTTTTTGCAACTTCAACAAGTTTAGCAAATGCAGCTGCATCGTTGATAGCAACGTCAGCTAACATTTTACGGTTAACCTGAACACCTGCTTTTGTTAAACCGCAGATAAAACGGCTGTAGGACATACCGTTTGCACGAGTAGCAGCATTGATACGAGCGATCCAAAGTTTACGGAATTCACCTTTTTTCGCACGACGGTCTCTACGTGCATAGTAAAGAGCTTTCATAACGAGTTCGTTAGCTTTTTTGAACTGTTTGCTTCTAGCTCCTCTATAACCTTTAGCTAATTTTAAGATTTTTTTATGACGTGCATGAGCGGTTACGCCACTTTTTACTCTTGGCATTATTTACCCTCCTAAATTTCAACAATAAATGATTAATTAAGCGTATGGAAGCATTTTGCTTACACGTTTATGATCAGCAGCAGTGATGATAGCTGCTTTACGTAAATTACGTTTACGTTTTGGTGATTTCTTTTCTAAAATGTGGCTTTTGAAAGCTTTATTACGTTTGAATTCACCAGAACCAGTAGCTGTAAAACGTTTAGCTGCAGCTCTGCGAGTTTTAATTTTTGGCATTAGTGTTTCCTCCTTTAGTTTGCACTTTAGGTGCTAAAATCATAATCATATTTTTACCTTCAAGTTTAGGTTCGCGTTCAACAGTAACAGCTTCTTGCATTGCTTCAGCGACCTTTAATAAAAGCTCTTTACCCATTTCTGGATGAGAAAGCTCACGGCCACGGAACATGATTGTAGCTTTTACTTTATTGCCTTCAGCAATAAAACGCATAGCATTTTTAACTTTGAAGTTAAAATCGTGTGTTTCAATACCAGGACGAAGTTTTACTTCTTTTACACTGATAACCTTCTGTTTTTTCTTCGCTTCTTTTTCACGTTTTTGTTGTTCATAGCGATATTTTCCGAAATCCATGATTCGGCAAACAGGTGGTTTTGCTTTTGGAGCAACTTCTACTAAGTCTAAATGAGCTTCTTCTGCTTTACGAAGAGCATCTCTTGTAGACATAATACCAAGCTGTTCTCCCTGAGCATCTGTCACACGAACTTCTCTAGCGCGGATTTCGCCATTAATTCTTAAAGTTTCTTTACTAATAGAAAACACCTCATTATTTATATATTATTTTTATTATATACACAAAAAAGAGGATGACGCACGTCACCCTCTGATATTACAAATTAAAATATACGTTAAACGTTTTTGTTTTAATTAGTAACCCTAGTGACTAGCACGCCATAAGGTGAGAAGCGGTGACTTCTTCTTGTGCAATACGTTGCATCTCAGATACAACATATGTTAATATATCACAAACTTTATATACTGTCAATAAGTTTTTTTTATAAATACAAATCTCTTTATAATTTTTTTCTAATATCTATTGTATAACCTACAGAATCTAATATATCTACTAATGTACTAAATTTAACATTATTATTATTTATCATTCTATTAAAACTTGCTTCTTGTACCTCTTTATTATATTTCTTATTATAACAATCTAAAATATAGCGTCTTGTAACCTCTTCTTGATAACATATATCAATAATAACTTTCTTTATATCTTTTACATTTTCCACAACTATTTATCTCTCCTAATTCATTAAAATACAATTCTTGTTTCTATTAATCCAGATTTCTCAACTCCTTATACAGCACACTAAATAATTCAAATACAACTCTTGTTTCTATTAATCAATCACACCATCTTTCCAATAATTTTCAGCATATGTATTCAAATACAACTCTTGTTTCTATTAATCTGGGACAGTGAAAGTAATTATTTTAGGCGGAAATAAATTCAAATACAACTCTTGTTTCTATTAATCACTAATACCGCCACGCTTGGCTTCGCGGGCGGTCGAATTCAAATACAACTCTTGTTTCTATTAATCTTATTGGTCGTTTATCTTGTCTAGCTTCTAACCCATTCAAATACAACTCTTGTTTCTATTAATCTATTTGATATGGAATTACTCAAATTTACTCCGCCAAATTCAAATACAACTCTTGTTTCTATTAATCTAAAGGAGCTGGTAAAATGAAAAATGAAAATTTAAAATTCAAATACAACTCTTGTTTCTATTAATCCAACGTTCATCAGAGCTGTTGCTCCTGGAACTGCTATTCAAATACAACTCTTGTTTCTATTAATCCCTATATTTATTAATATTTCTTTTTTTATTATAGTCTCTAAAATCTTGCTATTCAAGGATATAAAAAAATTTTACCAGGTGATTTTGATTTTTATTAGTTATATAAAAAATAGCCTATAAAGCTTATATTGCTTAGCTTTATAGACTATTTAGTAAAAATTCACTTGGTAATTTTTTATTTAAGCTTGTAATGCTCCTACAAGTTCATTTACATCTTCAATATTGTGTTTTTGCATATATTCAGCAATACCATCTGCAATTACTTTTAATGCTGATGGATCAATAAAGTTATGTGCTCCCACTGCTACTGCTGTTGCACCTGCAAGCAAGAATTCAATAGTATCTTCTGCACTTGCAATACCGCCCATACCAATAATTGGAATGTTTACAGCTTTTGCTACTTGCCATACCATGCGAAGTGCTACAGGTTTTACAGCAGGACCAGAAAGACCACCTGTAATATTGCCAAGTAATGGTTTTCTTGTATTGATATCTATTGCCATACCAGTCAATGTATTAATCATGGAAATAGCATCTGCACCAGCTTCTTCTACTGCTTTCGCCATCTGCACAATATCTGTTACATTTGGAGAAAGTTTTACAATTACAGTTTTTTTAGTATGAGTTTTTACTGCATGAGTTACAGCAGCTGCTGCTTTTGGATCTGTACCAAAAACGATACCGCCTTCTTTTACATTTGGACAAGAAATATTTACTTCTACAGCATCTACGCCGTCAATATCCAAACGCCATGCCATTTCAGCATATTCTTCTACAGAACCTGCGGAAATATTTACGATAACAGCAGTATTATATTTTTTAATTTTTGGTAAGATATCATAAATAAAAGCATCTACCCCTGGATTTTCAAGACCGATACAGTTGAGCATACCAGAAGGAGTTTCTGCTATTCTAACACCTGGATTACCAGCACGAGGTTTTGGTGTAACGCCTTTAGTAACGATTGCACCGATTTCATTTACATCAAGAAAATCTTCATATTCTCTACCAAATCCGAATGTTCCTGAAGCTCCCATTACAGGATTTTTTAATTCAAGATTACCAATCTTTACAGATAAATTCATTAAAATACCTCCTTAGCTTCAAAAACTGGGCCTTCTGTGCAAACTTTACGACGTTTTTTAGTGAGTTTACCTTCAAAAGTACAACCAAGACATACGCCAATACCGCAAGCCATACGTTTTTCTAATGATACTTGGCAATCAATATCATGTTCATAAGCGAGTTTTGCCACGCCTTCCATCATGATATTTGGACCACAAGTATAAATAGCGTCAATATTATTTTCTTTTAAGATTTCAGGCATTAATTGAATAGTGAAACCTTTAAATCCTACAGAGCCATCATCTGTTGTGATATAAATTTTATCAGCATATTCTTTTAAATATTCTTCCCAGAATACTTCATCTTTATTTTTACCACCGATAAGTAAAATAGGTTTTTGGTCTTTGAGCAAGCGAGATAAATAGATAAGTGGAGCAATACCTACACCACCACCTACAAGCAATGGACGACCTTCTTTTAATTTGAAGCCATTACCGATAGGACCTAAAATACTAAATTCTTCGCCTTCTTTTAATCTAGAATATTCAGCTGTACCTTTACCGACAATACGATAAATTAAAGTGATTGTACCTTCGTTTTTATCTACATCTGCAATACTGAATGGACGACGCAAAAAGTTTTCACTATGCAAAGTCTTCACATGAACAAACTGACCAGGTTCAGCAAGATTTGCAATTTCTGGAGCTTTGATAACCATGTGTTTTACATTTTCATTTACTGCTTTGTTGAGCAAAATTGTTCCTGTTACTACAAGCTTTTTCAAAAGAAACCCTCCTACTTTTTACACATTATACTTTATAATCATAATACTATATAACTAATTTTTTCGCAAAATTTCTCAGCTAAAAATAATTTTATTTTCATTAATCTATTTTAACTTTATTTTACTTTTTCCAATTTAATTTTTCTAAAATTTGCTTTGTATGTGTTGTTATATATACACCTAATAAAATAACTACTGCACCTAAACATTCTTCCATAGTAATTATTTCATTTAATGTTATTGAAGCTGTAACAATCCCCACAATAGGCATGATATTTAAAAATATAGAAGCTGTACTTGCACCTACATTTTTTACACCAATATTCCAAAATATCATTGCTCCTACACCACCGAGCCATACAATATATGCAAATGAAGCCATAGCTTTCATAGATAAATCTGGTATAAATAAACCACAAGTAAAATATCCATAGATTGCAATAAAAATCGCACCAAATACTCCTGCCCATGCTGTAACAGATAATACAGACATTTTCTTCATCACACGAATACTGATTAAACAATAAATTGCCCAACTTAATTGAGCTACAAAAAATAATATATCTCCCAAATTAAATGAAATATGTAAAATAATATCTAGATTTCCATTGCTGATTAAATACAATGTTCCTGATATCGAAATTATAATTCCAATCCATTGTAATAAAGCCAATCTTTCACGCAAAAATACAAAAGCTAATAAAGATGTAACAGCTGGCGTCATAGCAGCAATCAAAGTGGCATTAGCTACTGTAGAATATTGTAGCCCTGTAAATTGTGAACCATTATTCAAACTAACGCCTGTTATCCCCATAATTATAAGTGGCAACCAACAACTTTTAGGCGGTATAAAATCTTTTTTATGTGTAATTTTCATCAATAAAAATAAAGTAGCACTAAGTAATAAATATCGGAAAGATACTAAAGTAGGTGGATTCATCTCCGCTACAATGAATTTCACCACTACAGGCTGAAAACCCCATAAAATTCCAGCCAAAGACAACAACACATAAGCTTTATTTTTCAAAATAACATCTCCATTTAACTAAAACCTAAGTCATCATTATAACATATCCCTATAACGAGATTAAACATAAAATATATTCTAATACTTGCCACTATGCTATAATAAGTTATTATTACTTTTCTTTTATGGACAAAGAAAAGTAACAAAAGAAATACACCGCAGATAAAATTTTAACTTTGAAAATAATATGTACTATTTATTGCTTAAATTATAAATCTTATCTGCGGAATTTTTAACGTAATTTTTATTATTTTTAGCATTTTAAAAATATGTTATGCTATTTGTTATAGTTTATTTTTTATATAAAGGAAAAATGTATTTTATAATTCTTAGGAGGGATAATTTTTTTATGTATGATTTGGCTTTAAAAAATGGTTTTATTGTTAATGAAAATGAAATCTATCTAGGAAATATTTATATACAAGATGAAAAGATTGTTGAAATTTCTTTAGCGGATAAGCCTGCTACTGAGGTTTATGATGTTTCTGGTAAGTATCTTTTACCTGGCTGTATTGATACGCATTGTCATTTTCGTGATCCTGGAGCTACTGCTAAGGAAGATTTTACAACCGGCACACAAGCTGCTATTGCCGGTGGCGTAACTACTGTATTTGATATGCCCAATACAAATCCTTCTGTTTTAAATGAGCAAGATTTATTGCAAAAAGTAAATTATTTTGCTCCTAAAGCTTTTGCTGATTATGGTATTTGGGGTCTTTCTTTAGGTGAAATCAACCTTGGCGATTTACCTAGACTTTGTGAAGCTGGTGCTAGTGCTGTAAAATTCTTCTGGGGATATGCTATAAATGCCAAAACAAAAGCTTTAATTTATAATTACAATCCTAAAGATGAAGATATTATCCCACCTCTTGGCGATGGTGAAGTCTATGAAATTTTTGAACAAATGGCAAAAACAGGAAAAATAATCGCCATTCATGCTGAAAATATTGAATTAATTCAAACTTTGACTAAACGCTTGCAACAATCTGGTAAAAAAGATTATGAAGCTTTAATCCAATCTCGACCAGCTCTAGCAGAAGCTTTGACTATCCAAACAGCTAGTCTACTTGCTAAAGCCACTGGTGCTAGACTTCATATTCTTCATTTGACTTCTAAAATGGGAATGGAAGCAGTCGCTCAAGCAAAGGCTAATGGTGTAAATATAACTGCTGAAACTTGCCCACAATATCTATTTTTATCTGCTAAAGATTATGATAGTGTAGGGCCAATGATGAAAGTATATCCTGTCATCAAACATGAAGAAGATAGACTTGCACTTTGGCAAGGATTGAAAAATGGCACGATAGATTTTATCGCCTCTGACCATGCACCACATATCATCAGTGAAAAACAAGGTGATCTATTCTCCATTCCTGCTGGCATGTGCGGTGTAGAAACTATGCTTCCATTAATGCTCAATGAAGTAAATAATGGTCATATCACTTTGCCTTTCTTAGTGAAAGTCATGGCTAAAAATGTAGCTGATATCTATAATTTACCAAATAAAGGTAATTTAGAAATCGGTAAAGATGCCGACATTGTCGTTGTCGATATGAATAAAGTCGATACTATTAAAAATGAAAAACTTCACAGCAAACAACCACTAACTGCTTTTGCTGGTAGAAAAATCAAAGGTTGGCCTATCAAAACATTTTTACGCGGTCAATTAGTTGTGGATAATAATAAAATCTGCCAAGATAAAGCTTGTGGTAAATGGATAAAATAATTAAATTTTAAATAAAAAAGCTCTTAATAGCAAAAATGATGTGCACCCAAAATATTGGACATATTAATTAGGCTACTAATTGAAACT
>SAMEA3387488__coassemble_1822_pt1 | contig 32945 bp, 29 predicted proteins | sample SAMEA3387488__metabat2_low_PE_027 | metagenome-assembled genome bin SAMEA3387488 (sample SAMEA3387488) | Felis catus | biome: Faeces | place: United Kingdom | collected 2012
AATGAAGAAGGAAATAAACAAATTTTTATATTTTTATAGATTTTTGGCAACGGTTTAATTATGTCTAGAGTTGGTATAGGCTATGATGTGCATAAATTAGTAACTGACCGCAAACTTATTTTAGGAGGCGTTGATATTCCTCATGAAAAAGGTCTACTTGGTCATTCTGATGCTGATGTATTACTTCATGCAATCTCTGATGCTCTACTTGGTGCTGCTGCTCTTGGTGATATCGGCAAACATTTTCCTGACACAGATGAAAGATTTAAAGGTATCTCTAGCTTAATATTGTTAAAACATGTAGGAGAACTTTTACAAGCTAAAAACTATAAAATCAATAATATCGATGCTACTATTGTTGCTCAACGACCAAAATTATTGCCTTTCATTCCTACTATGCAAAAAAACGTGGCTGAAACTTTAAATTTGCCTATTGAAGATGTCAATATTAAAGCTACTACAGAAGAACGTTTGGGCTTTACAGGTAGTGAAGAAGGTATTTCATCTTATGCTGTTTGTAGCATTGATAAATTAAATTTATAAAAAATTAATTTATCCTTATTTCCCTGCTCAAGTGCTTGCCTTTGTATGGTATAATAGAATTTGCTAAATAAATTTCATAATTATCAATTCATATATTTGGAGGTATCACTAATGTCTGAACAAATCAGAGTTAGATTTGCACCAAGTCCTACTGGTCCATTCCATATTGGTGGGGCAAGAAGTGCATTATTCAACTGGTTATTAGCGAAAAAATACACTGATGGAAAATTTGTTTTACGTATTGAAGATACAGATAGAGTTCGCTCTACAAAAGAATCTGAGGAAAATATCAAAGCTGCTTTAAAATGGCTCGGTCTTGATTGGAATGAAGGTATTGATGTAGGTGGCGAATATGGCCCTTATCGTCAAACTGAACGTTTAGATATTTATAAAAAATTCACTGATAAATTATTAGCTGAAGGTAAAGCTTATTACTGCTATTGCACAGAAGAAGAAATCGAAGCTGAACGTCAAGCTCTTCGTGCACAAAATAAAATGCCTCTTTATGGTGGTCATTGCCGTAACCTTACACCTGAACAAATCGCAAAATACGAAGCTGAAGGTAGAAAACCTGTTATCCGCTTCCGCACTCCTTGCGACCAATCCGTAAACTTTGATGATATGGTTCGTGGAAAAATGAGCTTTGACTCCAACGGTATCGGTGATTTCGTTATCGTTAAAGCTGATGGTATCCCTGTATATAACTACGCAGTAGTAATTGATGATGCTCTAATGCATATCACTCATGTAATCCGTGCAGAAGAACATTTATCCAACACTCCTCGTCAAGTAGTTTTATATGAAGCACTTGGCTTCCCTGTACCAAAATTTGGTCATATTTCTCTTATCTTAGGTAAAGACCATACAAAAATGAGTAAACGTCACGGTGCAACTTCCGTTGAACAATATAAAAACCTCGGATATTTACCAGAAGCAATCGTTAACTTCTTAGCACTTTTAGGCTGGGCTCCTCAAAGTGAACAAGAAATCTTCTCCATTGATGAATTAATCAAAGAATTCTCTATGGACCATGTAGCTAAAAATCCAGCTGTATTCGATATCGATAAATTAAACTGGATCAACGCTCAATACATGAAAAAAATTCCTGCTTCTCAAATCACACAGATGGCTATTCCTCATCTAATCGAAAAAGGCTATATCTCTGATACTCCAGATGAACAAGAAATGGCTAGATTAAATCGCTTCACAGAAGTTATTCGCGATCATTTGAGTTTTGCTGCTCAATATGTAGATTTCGCTGACCTCTATTATAAAGATGATTTCACAGTAGAAGATGATGAATGTAAAGCTGTTCTTGAAGAAGAAACTGCAACTGAAGTTATCACTATGTTTAAAAATAAATTAGCTGAGCTTACAGAATTCACAGCTGAAAATATCCAACCAATTTTCAAACAAATCATGAAAGACTTCAAAGCTAATAAAGGTATAAAATTAGGAGGAAAATCCGTTTATATGCCTATTCGTATTGCTTTAACTGGTCAAATGCATGGCCCTGACCTTGCTGGTCTTGTAGAAGTTTTAGGCTATGAACGTGCAGCAAAACGCATTGAACGCACTTTAGCTTAAATCTAATTAAAATTTATAAAGAAATAATCCATATAACCCAGCTATTTTTTGGCTGGGTTATACGTTATAACGGTGAGCATTATGAACTTATTATCAACTTTAAAAAAAGATATTCGTGTTGTATTTGAGCGTGACCCTGCTGCCAAAAGTATATTTGAAGTTCTCTTATGTTATCCTGGTTTGCATGCTATTTGGCTTTACCGCTTAAGTCATTATTTCTACAAAAAAAATTGGGTAGTCATTCCTCGTTTAATCTCTCATTTAGGTAGATTTTTGACAGGAATTGAAATCCACCCTGGTGCACAAATAGGCCCTGGTTTATTCATTGACCATGGTTCCGGTATCGTCATTGGCGAAACTACTATTATTGGTAAAAATGTTACCTTATACCAAGGAGTTACTTTGGGTGGTACAGGTAAAGAAAAAGGGAAACGCCACCCTACTATTGGTAATAATGTCGTAGTGGCTTGTGGTGCTAAAGTTTTAGGCTCATTCACTGTAGGCGACCATGCCAAAATTGGTGCTGGTTCTGTCGTAGTAAAACCAGTACCAGCATATGCTACTGTTGTAGGTATTCCGGGTAGAGTCATTTTAATCAAAGGTGAAAAAACACAAGTTGAAGAAAAACCAATTTCTCCAAAAATGCGTGAATTAGCTGAAGAACTCGATGTCGATTTATCTCATGATAAATTACCAGACCCTGAATTAGATATGATTAAAACACTTTCTCATCGTATTTCTGATTTACAATTACAATTAGAAAAACTAAAAAAAGAATTGGAGGATTCCAAGAATAATCATGCTTAAAGTTTATAATACTCTAACAAAACAAAAAGAAGAATTTAAACCACTAAAAGAGGGACAAGTAAGCATTTATGTTTGTGGTGTTACACCATATAATCACCCTCATATTGGTAATGCTCGCCCATTCGTTACTTGGGACGTAATCAAACGCTATTTCACTCATCTTGGCTATAAAGTAAAACATATCCAAAACTTTACTGATGTAGATGATAAAATCATCCGCACTGCTAACCAAGAAGGTGTAAATTGGAGCGATATCTCCACAAGATATATCAATTCTTATTTTGAAGTAATGGATAAACTTCATGTAAAACATGCTGATACTTATCCTAAAGTATCTCAAACTATTCCAGAAATCATTGACATGATATCTGTACTCATTGATAAAGGCTATGCTTATGAATTAAATGGCGATGTTTATTTCAGCGTAGAAAAATTCAAAGGTTATGGTAAATTAAGTGGCCGTAAACTTGAAGATATGATGGCTGGTGCTCGCATTGAAGTCAACGAAAGCAAACACAATCCTATGGATTTTGCTCTTTGGAAAGCAGCAAAACCAGGTGAACCATTCTGGGAAAGCCCATGGGGCAATGGTCGTCCTGGCTGGCATATTGAATGTTCTACTATGTCTTTAAAATATCTTGGTAAAACATTTGATTTCCATGGTGGCGGTAGCGATTTAATCTTCCCTCATCATGAAAATGAAATTGCTCAATCTCAAGCTTATTGTGGTGATGACCATAGCTTTGCTCGCTATTGGCTCCATAATGGATTTATCACAATCAATCAAGAAAAAATGAGTAAATCTCTCGGTAACTTCTTCACTGTAAAAGAAATCCTTGATAAATACCCAGCAGAAGTACTTCGCTTCTTCATCGTATCCACTCATTATCGTAGCCCACTTGATTTCAGTGATGCTCGTCTTGATGAAGCTACAACTAGCTTAAACCGTTTAAAAAATGCTCTTGATAATCTCAAAGAATTAGCTAAAAACACAACTGATGCTACATCTGGTAAAGAACTTATCGCTAAAGCAAAACAGTGCAAACAAAACTTCTTTGAAGCTATGGACGATGATTTCAACACAGCTCTTGCTATTGCAAATATGTTTGACCTTTCTAAAGAAATCAATATCTACTACAATGAAGTAACTTCCGGTAAAGTAGCTTGCAGTAAAGTAGCTGTTGATACTGCTCTTGATGTATTCAGTGAAATGGCTGATATCATTGGTATTTTAGAAGACGATGATAACTCCGCTGATGATGGACTTGTGGATAATCTCATGAATTTAATCATTGATATTCGTCAAAATGCTCGTAAAAATAAAGATTGGGCAACTGCTGATAAAATCCGTGACGAACTTAAAAATATCGGTATTACTTTAGAAGATTCTCCTACTGGTGTTCGCTGGAAAAAATAATGAAATTCAAACAATATCAATATTTAAAACAACATCTTTTTGAATTTACAGCACCTGATGAATTAAAAAATCGTTATGAAGATATACCTACGCGCAATCTATCTCCGCTTGTTTTAGCCTATGTAGGTGATGCTTATTATCATCTTTATATACGCACAAGATTGCTTAATTTTGAACAATCTCGCGTACATCTTTTGAATGATTTCAGTATGAAATTAGTTTCAGCTACGCTTCAAGCACAAGCTTATAAAGCTATCAAAGATGATTTAACGAAAGATGAAGCATATGTCTTCAAGCGTGGAAAAAATGCTAAATCGCACGCTCCACGTGTGGCTTCAGTCCATGATTATCATATAAGCACAGGATTTGAAGCAGTTTTAGGTTATCTATATCTCAATAAAGATTTCACTCGCTTAGATGAACTTTGTGAAAAATCTTTTATTGCTGTAGCTCAAAATTTATCCCAACAGAAATAACAAATAAAAATAAAGGTATCTTTCTTAATTGAAAGTACCTTTATTTTTTATAAATAGATATCATATCTTTATCATTGAAAAATTTTATTTTTTTAGTATAATATAGTTTATATGTGCCCATAGTCTAATGGATAGAACGTTGACCTCCGGAGTCAAAAATACAGGTTCGATTCCTGTTGGGCACACCAATTCTAAGTATCAGCACAGAAAAATCTGTGCTTTTTATTTTAATCTCATTAAATTAAGGAAGTGTTTCTGTTGGATATAAAATGCCCAGTCTGTCGTAGAAAACTTGGTCATGTAGCAAGACCAGAAGCCAAAGGTCGCTTTTTTTGCACTGCTTGTGATTTATGGGTTGCTTTCACCAAAAAAGATGCCAAAATTTCCTATCGCTTGCAACGACCTGGAAGATAAATTCCTCAAAATTAATCTTGAAAAGCACTTCAATTATTAGTATAATGAAGTTTGGCTATGAGGCATATACATATATTTATCTAACTCATAGTTTATTGTATCCGCCTTTTGGCGGTGTTTTATTTTATATTGGAGATGATTTTATGATTAGTACCTCTATCCATCGTGTTAATTTTTATGATACTGATGCTATGGCTGTCGTACATCATTCTAACTACATACGTTGGTTTGAAATTGGCCGTGTTAATTTCTTACGTGAAATCGGTATCACACTTGGCGAAATGATGGAAGATGGCTATGTTTTTCCTATCACCGAAGTGAAATGTAAATATATAGCTTCAGGTAAATTTGATGATGTTTTACGCATAGAAACTACACCTGTAGCTTTAACCAAAGTAAAAATGGAATTCAGCTATAAAATCTATCGCGATTGTGATAATACTTTATTAGTTGAAGGTTTCACTCAAAATGTATTCACAAGCAAAGCTACTGGTCATATAACTCGTTTGCCTGAAAAATACTATACAAAAATGCAAAATGCTTTAAAATAATAACAATAAGGAGCAACAGTAATGGATAGCAATTCACCTATAGGTGTTTTTGATTCTGGTCTTGGAGGTCTCACAGTATTAAAAGAACTAAGACGCCTTTTACCTCATGAAAATTTTATATTTGTCGGAGATTCAGCTCGTGCCCCATATGGTTCACGCACTCCTGAAGAAATTATTTCATTTCTACAACAATTTATGGATTATTTCCAATCTCGTGGCGTAAAAATGGCAGTTTGTGCTTGCAATACTATGACATCTTATGGTTATCCAGTAATTAAAGACAAAACTTCTTTTGCTTTAGTTCCTATGAACCCAGCTATCATTCCTGCTGTTAAAGCTTCTGCAAATAAACATATCGGTGTTATCGCTACAGAAGCTACTATCAAAAAAGGTATGCATAAACAAGCAGCTTCTAACCTTGATCCACATATAAAGGTTTTTGGTGTAGGTTGCCCAAAATTTGTACCATTGATTGAAACAGGTCATATTCATGATGATGCTATTGATGAAGCTGTACAAGAATATGCAGACAAGTTTAAAACTAGCGATATTCACTCTTTGATTTTAGGTTGTACACATTATCCTATCATCAGTGAAGTTTTAACAAAACATTTTGGTAAAGATGTTGCTTTAATCAATCCAGCCTTAGAAACAGCTAAAGATGCTGCTACTATACTTACAAAAAATAATTTACTCAATACACAAGAACAATCTGGTTCTCTTGAATTACGCTTTTCTGCCAAACAGAATAATTCTGAAAAAATGGCTGAAATTATTTTAGGTAGTGATATTCCACCTATTACAGATGTAGATTTAACTACATTTGCAAAATAACATAATTGGGGGCATTGATGTGGATTTTATTATCACAATTATTCTATGGATTTTAATTATTTTATTCTTACTCAATGAAGTAATCATTCGTGTTGTTGGTGATGCTATTGTCAACATGAAAGCTAGCGAACATACACCATTTACTGTTGATGAAATCACTCAAGACAGTATTTCACTTAGCACTACTATCAATGTTGCCAATGAAGGTAAACAATGTGCTACAATCATGGACTGTTACGTTCGTCAACTTTTACCATATGAACAATTCGATGGTGTAAAAGTTGAAGCAAAAGCTGAATTAAAAGGCGTTCCTCGTGAAGATGATTATTTTGAAGCTGTATTAATTCAGAAAAAAGAAAGCATTGACATTGTTATTCGCGTTAAATTAATTGACCGCAAAAACAATGATATCAAACAAACACTTACTCATATGGTTGATTTACCACTTGATATCGTTTATCAGCATGCTGCACGTTACCCATGGAAAATCTCCAAAGAAACAATCGTGCTTACATCTGAAGAAATTGCTAAATTAGCCGATATCAAGCTTGCAGATTAATTTATAAGAACTTGTTAATATTTTAAATTTATAACTGTAAAAAAGGAAGGTAAATCATGTCTGAAGTTAAAATTATACCCATTCCGACTCGTATTCTAACAAAAAAAGATGATATTGTAGATACTATCGAAAAATATACAAAAGATAAAATTGGTCCTGATGATGTTATCACTGTAGCTGAAAGTGTTGTAGCTATCACTCAAGGATTATACATTCGTCCTGAAGACCTCAAAATCTCTCATATGGCTCAATTTTGTTGCCGTTTCATTCCAGATTATGGTAGTCTTGCAACTCCTCACGGCATGGAATCATTAATGATTAAAGAAGGTCATTTCCGTGTAGCTGCTGGCTTATTCATCGGTTTCTTAGCAAAATTAGTAGGTAAATCTGGTGTATTCTATCAAATCGCTGGCCGTCAAACAGCTCTTATCGATGATGTAACTGGCACAATGCCACCATTTGATAAATCTATCGTTTATGGCCCTGAAAACACAAAAGAAGTAGTTAATAATTTAAAATCTCGCCTTAACTGCTTTGGTGCTGTAATCGCCGATGTTAACGACTTAAAACGTTCTCGTATCGTAGATGTAACAGATGGTTGCAATGGTCAAATGGTTGCTAAATTACTTATTGATAACCCATTTGGTAATGCATCTCAAAAAACACCAATTGCTATAATTAAAAACTTTAAACAATACCAAGAACAAAATTCTTAATTATATAGGCAAAATAAAAAGATGTTTTCTTTCGAAAACATCTTTTTTTATTTATTGTCTATCAAGGTTTTAATAGTAATCTCTGAAAATTTTTCTTCAATTATATTTTGAAAATTAATATAAAATTTTCTTATCGAACAATTATCCACAGCTTCTCTACTACAATAATTATCTTCTTCCAAACAACGATTTACATACATCGTTGGTTCCATTACTTTAACTATTTCTAATAAAGATATCTCTTCTGGCTTTTTAGCCAATAAAAAACCACCATATACACCCGAACGACGTTCTATCAATTCAGTAGCTACTAAACTGCGTGTTATTTTCAATACATATTTTTGAGGAATTTTCATCGTCATAGAGATATCTTTTGAAGATACTACTTCGCCATCTCTATTAGCTAATGCTAAAATAATTCTAATAGCATAGTCTGTTGTAATATTCAACTGCATCGCTTTCTATTTCTCCTTATATAACTCTATATAACTACTTCAAGTTAGTTTATCAGTAAAATATTTTATCTAAAAATTCAACTATAAATCAATATCTAAAAAGCTGTTTTTATTATATTTTAATTATGTTCATGCAAAAACTAATATAAAAAGACTCCACAAGAAGTGGAGCCTTTTCATATTTAAAATTATTTAGCAGCAAAGAATTTTTTTGCAACTTCAGCATCGAGGTTGTAAAGTAAAACATCTTCGTCAGTTGGGTTAGCAACACCAAGTTCTTTAAGAGTTTTAACAGTACGTTTTTTGAAGAATTCTTCAGCAACAGCTGGGAAGAGAGCATAAGATAATACATCTTCTTCGCTAGCGTTAGGGAAGCCTTTAGCTGCAAGTTCTGCTTTGAATTTATCCATACCTGGTTCGAGAAGGTCTGCTGGACGGCAAGTAACCAAGTCTTCTTCTTTAATGCCGCATTTTTCAAGAACTTCTGGGTTAACAGGCTGTGGAGTACGACCGAATTCACCACGAGCAAGTTTTTTGAATTCGTCTGGAACCATTTTATAACGTTCGCCAGTCATAACGTTAAATGTAGCCATAGTACCTACAATCTGGCTAGAAGGAGTAACGAGTGGTGGGTAACCAAGGTCAGCACGAACGCGTGGCATTTCATCAAGAAGATCTTGATATTTATCAGCCATACCCATTTCTTTTAACTGATTAACAAGGTTGGATAACATACCACCTGGAATCTGGAAGTCAAGAACGTTAGGATTAACATCGAAGTAACCTTTTAAACCAAATTCGTCAATGATTTCTTTTTTAACACCGAGGAAGTGTTTAGCGATTGGAGTCATAGCCTGACGGTCAAGACCTGTATCATATTCAGTACCTTCAAGTGCAGCAACCATAGTTTCTGTACAAGGCTGAGAAGTATCCATAGCGAATGGAGAAAGTGCACAGTCAATTACATCTACACCAGCTTCGATAGCTTTCATGTAAGCCATGGAACCAAAACCGCTAGTATAGTGAGTGTGTAACTGAATAGGAAGTTTTGTGGATGCTTTTAATTCTTTAACGAGTTCATAAGCATCATATGGTTTTAATAAACCAGACATATCTTTAATGCAGATGGAATCAACGCCCATAGCATCAAGTTCTTTAGCTAATTTACCAAATTCAGCAATAGTGTGAGGACCGCCAACTGTGTAAACTAAGCAACCTTGAACTTCTACAGAATGTTCAACTTCAGCTTTAGCTTCTTTAGCAGCTTCTACAGCTGTTTTGAGGTTACGAGTATCATTGAGAGCATCAAAGATACGGAATACACCAATACCATGTTGAGCAGCTTTTTTAACGAAAGCACGAACAACATCATCTGGATATTGGTAGTAACCTAAAAGGTTCTGACCACGAAGCAACATCTGAATAGGAGTTTTAAGATGAGCTTTTAATGTGTCAAGACGTTCCCATGGATCTTCATCAAGGAAACGAAGGCAGCTATCAAATGTAGCTCCGCCCCAAGCTTCTAAAGATTTGTAGCCAATAGCATCGAGAGCTTCGAGCTGTGGAAGCATCTGGGAAAGACGCATACGTGTAGCAAGCAAGGACTGATGGCCATCGCGTAATACTGTTTCAGTAATTTTTACTTTTGCCATAATAAAATAAACACTCCTTCATATATATGCAATTGACAATTCACATATCTATGTGATTTTAAGACATAATGACACTACCTATATTAATTTATAACATAGGATTTAAATATCTATCTTAGAGGTTGTTGCCCCAACCTTTTATATTCATACGCTCTTAAATTAAGAGCATTATGTTATACCAAAGTCATACAACACATATAATATTAATTATATCTATTATATCATATTTTAAGTTTTTATAAAGTATTCTCACAAATAAATCTTTCATACTTATTACTTATGAAATACCCAAAAATTAACCTATGTACAATATAAAAAATAGAACATAACATTCTATTTACAGTATAGGTATTAATAAAACTATTGTCAATGACTTCATGTGATTTTTTTAACATATTTAATGTTATCATAAATTTTATTTATGATAATGAGATTTTATACAGCTTCTAATAAATAATTAATTACTTTTTTACTTTTCTACTATATCTTTTAGCCACTTCGGCATATCTAATCCATAAATGCATACAAAACAATAAACGGTAATATATGTGTCAATCAAACTGTCATGAGCTTTTCCTAAATTTGGACATCTATAATACTGCGCGCAAGATTTCAAGCTAGGCATATTATTATCATTGCTATAAACTCGTGAAAAAGATTTTTGTAAATCATAAATAATAGTATTTTTACCTACAAAAATTTTATCTTTTTTCATAAAGCGCAAATCATTTTCAATGCCATAGCCAATGACCATATCTGCATGTTTAAATAAATTTTTTATTGTTGCTTGATGAGCATTTATCGTAAAACAATCTTTTACCATTTCTGGTGTTATATGGTGTATAGCTTCTGTATCTTTCCACGATTTACATTTTCGTGGCTTTATATACTCATTGAATACCACACCTTTATATAAATCCACAATACTAAATTGTAAAATTTCATCATATCTAGTATTGCCACCAGTCATTTCTAAATCAAAAAATAATATAGAGGGATTTGTTTCTACTGATGCAATATATTCTTGTTTAAAAAACAAATTTTACACATCCTAAATCTCTAAAAATTATACTTTTACTATTCCTTCTTTTTATATAAGATTATTGCCAAAATTAAACCTATAGTCAAAATAACAGTTTCAAATACTACTATACCGTTCCAACCATAATTACTTAAAAAAGTACCGCCAATTGTACCAAATGTACTAGCGCCAATATAGTAAAATAGCATATACATCGCAGAAACTTGCGCTTTATCATTTTGACAACTCTGCGGTGCCCACGCACAAGCATTTGAATGCACACCAAAAAAGCCATAAGTAAATATAGCAAGACCTATTATCTTCACGATTAAAGGCATAAATAAAGTCAATAAAATACCAACTAATTGAATAATAACAGAAATCACGATTATTATTCCATGACCATAATGGTCAGATAATGTTCCCATAACGGCTGAACTTACTGAACCTACTAAATAAAGCACAAAGATAAAGCCAATTATAGTTTGGCTCAAATTATAAGGTTCTGCCATCAATACATAAGAAATAAAATTATACGTACATACAAAACAGCCCATTACACAAAAAGCTATTAAATATATCATAATTATTTTCTTATTTTGCAATAAACTCAAAAAATCTTTCCATTGTATTTTAATTTTACCATGTTCGATTTTTTTATTTAAAGATGGTGGCAAGAAAATCCACATCATGATTGCACTCAATAAATATAATATACCGGCAATCATCAAGCCCATTCTCCATGAAGCTACATCTGTTAAGGTACTGATTAAAATACGACCAACTAGACCGCCAAGAGGCGTTGCTGCTACATAAACACCAATAGCAGCACCGATTATTTTAGGATTGAATTCCTCATTTATATAAGCTACAGCTAAAGAAGGAAAACCTGCCAATAAAATTCCCTGTACAAAACGCAAAGCCAAAATCAATGCAAATTCTTCTGTAATTGACATCAACAATATCAATATAGAAGAAATCCCCAAAGCAATTACCATGACTTTTTTACGTTCCAAATGTTTGGAAATACTAGCTATCAACAACATTGAAAAAGCCATACCAATTGTACCAAAAGACATGGATAAACTTGCTTGTGTCGGAGTCAAGTTAAAATCTTGTGCCAAAATAGGTATAACTGGTTGCAAACAATACTCTGCCCCAAATGCTGCCAAACTACCAAAAAACATCATGATTAATGCACAGGTATATTTTCTAGTACCTTTATTTATTAGTCTTGCCATCTTCAAGACCTCTTTTATTTATTTTTCATCAAATTAATTCACGGACAGACTTTATCAATCATAATATTCAACACTTCAATATCTGTTGATTTCATTCCTTCTCGACCAATATATCCTACCGCTCTAATAGTTTTTTCTAAATCATCTTTTACAATACCTTCATCAGCATGGAATACATCATCATGCATACTCATTGTATGAGCTAAAAGTGCTGCATCTAATGCTGAGGAAATTTTCGCTGCGCAAGAAGGTTTTGCCCCATCACAGATAATACCACTTGTATTAGCTAAAGTATTAATGATAGTATTAGCAATCTGATTAAAATTACCACCTAACATATAAGTAATAGCTGCACCACAAGCATAACCTGCACTTACTGCACCACAAAAAGCAGATAATTTTCCTATATATTTCTTTTGATGAATAGCCAATAAATTACTTACAAGCAAAGCTCTATATAATTTTTCTTGAGAAATCTTATATTCATCTGCATACACTACTAAAGGAATTGTTACAGTCATTCCCTGATTGCCACTTCCTGAATTGATCACTACAGGCAATGAACAACCACTCATGCGAGCATCAGAACCTGCTGCTGCCATAGCTCTAGCTCGAACAGGTAAGCAATCGCCATATAAAGCTAATAAATTAAGCCCTACATTAGCACCAAAATTATTTTTTATACCTTCTCTCGCAATAGCCATATTACAATTTATCTGTCTTGATAATATATCTTGTACATCTTCTAAATTTACAGTATCAGCAAATTCAATAATATCTTTTACATTTAATAAATTTCTATCCGCTTCGATTTTATCAGCTTGATTATCTATTTTATTCACTTTATCATATAAAACTTCATCATCTTTTACTACTCTTATGATATTAGTATGATAATCAGATACAATAACTTGAGCTTTATGTTCATCTGCTACCACTGTTATATCTATATATAGATTGTCTGTATTTTCCACTAAATCACAACTACAGATTTTAGCTTTTAATAACTGTCTTAATTTTACTCTATCTTCATCAGTTACAGATTCTAAAACTTCTAATTGCATATCAGCATTACCACCGATAATACCGAGTAGCGCTGCAGTATCAATGCCCTTTAAATCGCCAGAATTTGGAACTGTTACGCCTTTTACATTTTTAATGATATTACCACTGCATTTTACTATTACTTTTTGCGGAAATGTTCCCAAAATTTCACGAGCTTTAGCACCAGCATAAGCTATAGCAATAGGTTCAGTACATCCCAAAGCTGGCACTAATTCCTCTTTTAAAATATTTATATAATTATCGTATATTTTCTGCTCCATCGTATTACGCCAACCTTTCTATTAAAAAATTAATTATATCCTCTATAAAAAAAATATCGCAAAATAAGCAAAAAGGCAATATATTACAAGAAATTTATAATATATCACCTCTTTGACAAATTCACATACTAATTTTTATTTATTTCATTATATATATTTTCATCTAAATTACCTAATCTTTTATCAATAATCAAAGCATTCGTTACTGAACCAGATACATTCAACATAGTTCTAGCCATATCAATCAATGGGTCTATAGCCAAAATTGGGCCAATCAAACTAAAAGAAGACGCCATGCCCACCCACGCCAGATAAACCTACAGACGCTGCCATTGTCGCAGTTCCCGGAATACCTGCTATACCAAGTGAACCTAACGTTACTACGATTATTGTCATGACAATCATGCTAAAATCCATAGCTGTTCCTGTCAAATGGCATACATAGACAATTAATAACGAAGGAAAAATTCCTGCACAACCTTGCATACCTGCCGTTGTACCAAAACCAGCTACAAAACTTGCTGTTGCTTGATTTACACCTAATTTTTGCGTCAAAGTTTCAATCGTAACAGGCAAGCACCCTACACTAGAACGAGAAGTAAAGGCTAAAATAAGCAAGGCCAATGATTTTTTCATGTACACAATAGGATTTATGCCATTTATACTCAATGCTATCAACTGAATAATAAACTGTGCAATAATCGCTAAATACAATACAAAAATAAAATGTACTACACTTAAAATACTATCTAAGCCTTTTTGCGCAATAGTATTAGCTAATAGTGCAATTACTGCCCATGGCATATAATCTAAAATCAAAAGCGCCATATTCATCAAAGCTTTATGCAAACCATTGACTAATTTACGCATAAATTCCTCAACTTTTGGCTCATCAGCTTTTATCCACCAAATAGCTCTGCCTAAAAAAGCTCCAAAAATAACCATACCAATGATATTATTTTTTACCATAGCATCAACTAAATTTCCTGGTATCAGCCCTCTAAGTGTAGTTGCCACAGAAACAATCTCTTTTGCTTTTGCCTCTGTTGCTACATTTGTCAAAGCATCGCCACCAACATTGAAGAAAATACCAAACGCTATACCTACTATAGAAGCCACAGCTACCATAGACATTGTAACTAAAATAGTTTTCTTCACTAAACGGCTCATTTTTTGCTCAGATTTCATATTCACAATAACATGAGCGATAGAAACTATTACAAGTGGTACTACTATCATTTTGATTAAATCAATATAACCATTACCAAATAATTGTAACCAATTCGTTGTTTCTTTAATAAAAATAATCTTCATTGGATCATTAGGAAAACCTGCCATATACTGCATGAGTATACCTAAAATACAGCCAAGACCCATACCAATTAATACCACTAAGGAAAAATCCATTTTACGTTTGCGATAGAGATAATGAATAATGCCAAAGAAAATACATAATAAAACCAAAAATCCTACCGTATATATATTACTTATCATCAAAAATGATTGCCAAAAATCGCCATTCATAATCATACCACCTTTCATACTATTTCTATATGATTTATTCATCATAACATATAACATAGAAAATTGACAATAACTTTAAATATTCATTTTTTTATTTCTTTACGATATAATATAGATTATCTAATTTTATATAAAAGGGTGATATGATGTTATATTTTGACAGCGATTATTTAGAAGGAGCACATTCCTCTATTTTAGAAAAACTTGTAACTACTAACTTTGAACAAACTCCTGGTTATGGCAATGATACATATTGCGAATCTGCTCGCGAAAAAATCCGTCAAGCTTGCAACTGTCCTGAAGCACAAGTTCATTTTCTCGTTGGCGGTACACAGACAAATGCTACTGTAATCGATGGTCTATTAAAATCATACGAAGGCGTCATTGGCGTAGATAGCGCTCATATCGAACTTCATGAAGCTGGTGCTATTGAATTTGGTGGACATAAAGTCATCACTTTACCACAAGAAGAAGGCAAACTCAAAGCCAGTGAAGTAGAAAAATATCTCACTAAATTTTATGGTGATGAAAGTTTTGAACATATGACTATTCCTGGAGCTGTATATATCTCTCACCCTACTGAATGGGGTACTTTATATACTAAACAAGAATTAGCTGATTTATCCGCTATCTGCCACAAATACAATCTACCATTATTTTTAGATGGTGCTAGACTTGGCTATGGTCTTGCTTCTTTAAACACTGATGTTACTATGCAAGATATCGCTAAATATTGTGATGTATTTTATATTGGTGGTACAAAAGTTGGTGCATTATTCGGTGAAGCAGTAGTAATCACAAAACCAAATTTAATACCTCATTTCTTCACTATCATCAAACAACATGGGGCATTACTTGCTAAAGGTAGACTACTTGGTATTCAATTTGATACATTATTTACTGATAATCTCTATCTTAAAATCGCTAAAAATGCCATTGAAAAAGCTGAACAATTAAAAGCTATCTTCAAAGAAAAAAATTATAAATTTTTCTTAGAAACAGATACTAATCAGCAATTCATCATTTTAGAAGATACTAAATTAAAAGAACTCCGCCAAAAAATCAGCTGTAGCTTCTGGGAAAAATATGACGATACACATACAGTAGTGCGTTTTGCTACTAGCTGGGCAACACCACAATCATCTATTGATACATTAAAAGAAATATTATAAAAATAGAAGCTCTAAGCATTAATTACTTAGAGCTTCTATTTTTATAATATTAATACTCAATTTTCAATAAACCACCATTTTTATACGCTTTAGTTGTAGCATAAGCAATCTGAGTAGATTTTGTTCCATCATATACATTAACTTCTGGTTGAACACCTTTTTGTACACAATCAATAAAGTTTTCCATTTCTAAACGATAAGCTTCGGCAAATCTTTCTGGAAAACCACTTACACATTCTTTTACTGCGCCATTCTTATCATAAATCATACAAAGATTTTTTTCAGGAATAGGACTTATACGAAGTGTTCCTTCAGTACCAATAATTTCTGTCTCCACGTGATACCCATGAGATGCAGTACGACCAACATGTACAAAACCAATAGAACCATTAGCACATCTATACATTGCTACTCCTGTTTCATCATCACCACAAGCTTTAAATTCTAGATGCTTAAATGTAGATCCAATAGCATACACTTCTACAGGATCTGAACCCAAAAACCAACGCATAAGATCAATATCATGAATTGCCATGTCAATAAAGATGCCACCAGAAGTTGGTGCAAACTTAATAGCTCCTTCAACTAAAGCCTCAGGATCAATGCCGGTTGCTTTTACCATATAAGGAGTGCCAATTAATCCAGCTTTAATTTTTTCCATAGCATATGCATAAGAAGGATCAAAACGACGCATAAATCCTAAAAAGAAAATTTGTTCTGGATGACGTTCTACAGCTGCTTCAGCTAATTTACATTCCTCAACAGTAACACCAAGTGGTTTATCTGTAAATACATGTTTTCCTGCATCAAGAGCTGCTGCAATCTGCCAACAATGTTCACTACTTGTAGTTACAATAACTACAGCATCAATATCTGCTTTAATTAACATTTCTTTATAATCAGTATACACATCTTGCACACCTAATTCATTTTTAGCAAATTCCAATTCTGCAGGAACAATTGAACAAGCAGCTGTTAATTCCGCATTAGCTATTTTAAATGCTAAATTTTTAGCATGTTCTTTTCCTAAACGACCAAGACCAGCAATACCTACTTTTACTTTTTTCATTATGAAATCCTCCTTAGGGCATATAATTTTTTTATTTATAAATTATTCACTAATATTGCCCCTTAATTTTCTGTAATTTCATAATATCAAGAAATATCATCTATGTCATTAAACTAGTTTGCTATAAAATATACAATTTTTGCTCTTTATTTATCACCTTGCGCTAAAATATACTTACGAAATTGTTTTGGCGTAATTTTATTTGATTTTTTAAACGCTCTAATAAAATGTGATGAACTTTGAAATCCTGATAATCTAGAAATTTCTTCTATATTATAATAAGTATAAATTAATAAATTTTTAGCATTATCTAATCGTAAATTATTCAAATACATATGCGGAGATATTCCCATTAATTTTTTAAATAATCTAGTAAAATAGAATAAACTAATACCTATATATTCTGCAACTTCTTTAATTGATATATTTTGCATATATTTATCGCGCATAAACTGTACTGCTTTAATTATACTATCTTCTGATAAAGAAATTTTTGTTGGTGGTGGAACAGCTAATTCGCAAAGTATACTATATATATTTTGTGATATTTTAAAGTCATCAGTTTGTTTTTTTTCTAACAAATTAAAAATATTATTAATATATGGTTCTATTTTTTCAGTATAAATTTTACCAAAATGTCCATTATTATTTCTTTTATAAATATATTCCACCAAATTTTCCGCTATCTTACCATTAAAATGAAACCATTTAACTTGTGCCATATTTTCAGCCCAATAATGATTTAATTCCTTACAATTTAAAATAACTAAATCTCCTTGTTTAGCTATAAAATAATGACCTCGTACTTCAAAATATAATTCACCTTCTGTAATATACTGTATCATATAAGCATCCATATAATTGCGCTTAACACAATAAGGTTTATCCACTAAATAAATTGCTCCCCACAAAATATACAATAAATTTTCTTTCGTAAATAAGTTAGCTGTTCGAAAATATATTTTTCCTCGTGAAACAACCCCTGGTTCTCTTATGTTCATAAATAACACCTCTATATCTATACTAATTTAAAAAAATAATATTATTGTAATTATAATAGAAATTCTATACAATAATATTATTATTTTTATCATTTAATTAAGGAGGATTTACCTTTGTATTTTACTCAAAATAATATATCTATTGGTATTTCTCCATTAAATTGGACCAATGATGATATGCCAAATTTAGGTTCTACTAACACATTTGAACAAATTCTTAGCGAAGCTGCTTTAGCTGGTTATATCGGTACAGAAATTGGGGTAACATTCCCTACAGATATCAATACCTTACAATATCACATAAAACTACGTAAACTTAAACTTGCTAGCCAATGGTTTGGTGCTGATATAGCAACAGGTGATTATACTTCTATTAAAACAAGTTTTCAATCATTATTAATAAAACTACAAGCATTAAATGTACCTTGTATCAATGTCTGCGAAATGAGTTATAATCTTTTTCGTTCAAATCATTCAATGTTTATCAATAAACCAATATTAAATAATATTGAATGGTCTACACTTTGTACTAATCTTGATAAATTGGGTAAATTAGCAAACAAATATAATATAAAATTATGTTATCATCATCATATGGGAACCGTTGTTCAAACATATGAAGAAATACTCTATTTAATGGAACATACTAACCCTAAATATGTCCATCTTTGCCTTGATACAGCTGATTTAATCTTAGCTGATATTGAACCTATTTCTTTTATCTATAAATTTTCTTCACGCATTGCTCACGTTCATCTAAAAGATTTATTTTCTGAAAAAATGTATAAAGCTAAATTAGAAAATTTTAGTTTTCGTGAATTAATACGTCAAAATACATTTACTGTTCCTGGTGATGGAAATGGATATATCAATTTTCAAGATATTTTTGATGCATTAAATAATATAAATTATCAAGGATGGTTAATTGTTGAAGCTGAATCGAATCCTGAAATTAACAACTCATTTGAATATGCTCTGAAAGCTAGATATTTTATGTCTGCTATGCTTGATTTATAATAAAATAATTATATTGCTAAACTTTTCATTTAATATAATGCACATAGTTTTATAACTAATGTGCATTTTTAGTTTGTTTTCTAATTTTCATTGGTGTATCTTCAAAATGTTTTTTAAACATCTTCCTAAATAATTTATAGTTTGTAAAACCATGTTTTTCTAATATTTCATATAAAGGCATATTCGTCTCAATCAAATCATGATATATATAGGCTAATCTCAATTCATTTTGATATTCCAAAAAAGTTATCCCCATATATTTTTTAAAGAACCTACAAAAAGATTTAGGCTGAAAAATCGCTACTTTGGCTATTTCCTCTAAAGAAATATTGCGTTTATAATTCATAGAAATATATTGTAATATTAAATTCAAACGCTCTAAATTCTTATTCTTTTGCTTTAAATTTAAAGAGAACAATTTTATTCTAAAATTTCTATTTAAATGCAATATCAATTGCAACAATAAAATATTAAAATTCAGCCTAAATTCTTCATTTCTTTCATCATTAACTTTTTGCATAGATAATAAGTAATTTTTCAATTTATTAACGTTTTTATCATTATCCATCTTATCATTCACAGCAAATACATATTGTTCTACATCTGGTAAATAATTTTGCACAAATTCTATAGGAATTTGCAATAAAATAGCCTTATTTTTGCAACTACATCTAGTGGAGTGAATTTCATTTATATTTATCAATATGCATTGCCCAGCTTTTAACAATAATGATTTATTATCTATATTTACTAATAATTCGCCTTCCAATAAGTAAATAATCTCTATAGCTCTATGCCAATGATTAGGAACATAACTGCCCTTATCTATTGATGTATAGAATTTTACATTCATTTCCTTTGATATATCAATGATTTCATATATATTATCACTTTTTAATAATCTCATTTTCAGATTTTGGCGAATATCGACCTATTTTTTGGTAGATATCTCACCTGTTCACTCCTTATTTCTCTATGATATATTATAGTCATAATATTTATATATCATTCATGTACATGAAAATCAACCCCTTTATTATCAGTGAATTATTCTGAAAATAATTAATAAAAAATTTTTTAAGAAGGGATTTTATATGGCACAACAATATTCATTAAATTTTAAAAAATTATCTGAACGATTAGCCTATGGCTTTGGCGATTTTGGTTGTAATATCATCTATACAGCAATGTCTGCATTTTTATTATTCTACTATACTGATTATGCAGGAGTAAGTGCATTTGCGGTCGGTACTATCATGATGGTTTCTCGTTTATTTGACGGTATAAGTGATATCATCATGGGTGTTATCGTCGATAGAACTAAATCTAAATATGGTAAAGCTAGACCATGGATACTGCGCATGTGTATTCCTTTTGCTATATCTGGAGTTTTACTATTTTCCGTTCCTACTTCATGGTCAGAAACGCCTAAATTAATTTATGTATTCATTACATATAATCTAGTTTCTACTGTTGTTTATACTGCTATCAATGTTCCTTATTCTGCTTTAAATGCATTAATGACTCAAAATCCTTATGAACGTTCTGTTTTAAGCATCTTTAGAAATCTTCTCGCTACAGCTGGTACTTTAACCATAAATATTTTTACTTTACCTCTTGTAGAATTTTTCGGTAATAATGCTTTAGCTTGGACTAAAACTTTCTTTATTTTCGGAATTGTAGCTATTATAGCATTTTTATATACATTTTGGGGAACTAGCGAACGCGTAAAATCTGTGGCTCAATTACAATCCACTGAAAATAATGATGTTCCTGTTTTAGTGGGTATAAAAGCTCTATTCAAAAATAAATATTGGATAATGATGACTGGTATGCTCGCCTTATTCTTCTTGATGTATGCAATCAATGGTGGCTCAACAGTTTATTATGCAAAAGATATTCTCGGCGATAAAAATTTAGTTGGTACTATCAATGGTATCTTCAATATAGTACAGATTTGCGGTATGTTCTTCATCGCCATGATGATAAAAAAATTCGGCAAACGCAATATTTTTGCCCTCGGCTTAGTATTAGATATCGTCGGCATGTTAATTTTAAATTATTCTAATGGTGTTATGTCGTTAATCATTATCTCTAGTATTATTCGTGGTTTAGGCAATGCTTGTGGCGGTGCTACTATGTGGGCAATGGTTTCTGACACTATTGATTATGGTGAATGGAAAACAGGTTATCGCACAGAAGGTTTAGTCAATAGTGCTTGTAGCTTTGGCTGGAAAATAGGTAATGGTATCGGCTCTGCTCTCTTGGGTCTTATTTTAGAAGCAGGCGGATATGTTGGCACTGCTATCACACAGACTGAAACAGCACTCTTTTCTATTGAAATCTGTTTCATCTGGATACCTATTGCCATCTATGTTATCGGCTTAGTAATCATGAGTTTTTATCACTTAGATAAAGAATTCCCTGCTATTATCCGCGATTTAAATAATAGAATAATCAAACAAACTACTATTAAATAAAGGTGATATTTATGTATATAAAAGGTGTTAATTTAGGAAATTGGCTTGTATTAGAAAAATGGATGAGTCCTGCTTTATTTGAAGGTACAACAGCTGAAGATGAATATTATTTACCTAGACAATTATCTAAAGAAGTTTATGAAGCTAGAATAAAGATACATCGTGCTGAATATATTACAGAAAGAGATTTTTTGCATATCAAAGCTTTAAATTTAAATTGTGTGCGTATCCCTATTCCTTATTTTATCTTTGGCGATAGAGAGCCATTTATCGGTTGTATTCAAGAATTGGACAATGCTTTTAATTGGGCAAAAAAATATGATTTACAAATATTATTAGATTTACACACTGCCCCAGAAGGACAAAATGGCTTTGATAATGGTGGTATCTGCGGAGTATGTAAATGGTCTCAAAATCCTAAAGAAGTAGAATTCGTTTTATCTGTATTAGAAAGATTAGCTCAAAGATATGGCAATCACAGTGCACTCTTTGGTATTGAAGTATTAAATGAACCAATTACAGAAAATGCTTGGAAAATATTTGATGTTCCTAATCGCTATCGTGCAGTAGATGAGAAAATGGCTCAAGGTTCTAAACCAAATACAATTGAATTTTTGAAGGATTTTTATATCAAAGCTTATCATCGCATGAGAAAATATTTGCCTGTTGAAAAATATATTGTAATCCATGATGGTTTTGAACTAATGGCATGGAAAGATTTCATGCAAGAAGATACTTTCCAAAATGTTATTTTAGACACTCATCAATATTTAATGATTGCTAAAGCTGATGGTTGCAAACAAGAATTATCTGCTTACCTCACCTATATCAAAGAAAATTACGCTAAACAAATCAAAGAAATGAGCGCTTATTTCCCTATAATCTGCGGTGAATGGTGTTTATTCAATTCTTTAGCTTGTGGTTATGATACAAAAGGCGGGCAAAATGTCTTCAATGGTGTAATCAATAATACTAGTAACAATATTACAGATAAAGAAAAAATCTACCAAGAAATTGCCAAAGCTCAATTATCCGCTTGGCAACAAGGCAATGGATATTTTTATTGGAGCTATAAATTATTGATAGACACTGTAAATAATCCTAATTGGCAAGGTTGGGACAGCTGGGACTTTGACCGTTGCATTGACTTAAATTATTTTGCTAATAAAGAAATCTAAATATAAGGAGATTTTATCATGATTAAAAATCCTATAATCAAAGGATTTAATCCTGACCCATGTATTTGTCGTAAAAATGATGATTATTATTTAGCTGTTTCTTCTTTTGAATGGCTTCCTGGTATTCCTATTTATCATTCTAAAGACTTAAAAAACTGGGAACTTTATACTCATGTTTTCACTGAAAAAAATAATATAGATTTAAAAAAATTGCCTAGCTCTAAAGGTATTTGGGCACCATGTCTGACTTACTGTGAACAAGAAGATATGTTTTACGTAGTCTATGGCGTGATGAATTCCATGAATGCTCGCTATTTTGATGTTGATAATTTCTTGATAAAAGCAAAAGATATCAAAGGGCCTTGGAGTGAACCTATTTATCTTCATTCTGCTGGTTTTGATGCTTCCTTATTTCATGATGATGACGGCAAAAAATATATCGTATCACTTGAATGGGAAACACGCAAAGATTATGAAAAACCAGGCTTTATCTCTATCGTAGAATATGACCCTATAAAACAAGAAATCATAGGTTATCCAAAACCTCTATGGCGTGGCGGTACAGATAGAGGTTGTATCGAAGCACCTCATTTGACTAAGCATGGAGATTATTATTATATTATGTGTGCTGAAGGTGGTACAGGATATAATCATTGCATTACTATGGGACGCTCAAAAAATGTTTGGGGACCTTATGAAAAAGATCCACAAAATCCAATAGTTACAAGTGCTCCTAATAATTCTTATGAAAGACAAGATCCTGACCATTTAAAACCAAAATATTTCAATCCTCATTCTATCTTGCAAAAATCTGGTCATGGTAGTTATGTAAATCTGCCAAATGGCGAAGTATATCTTGTACATCTTTGTTCACGTCCTTTCGTTCCTGAACTGCGTTGCACTTTAGGTCGTGAAACAGCTATCCAAAAAATGAAATGGACAGAAGATAATTGGCTTCGTACGTATGATGGGGATAATTTGGCTAAGATGCAAGTCTCTGAACCAGATTTACCTACAGTAAAATTGCCTACAATTCCTGATTTTGATGATTTTGATAATGATACTTTAGGAAATTTCTATTATGCTCCACGCATTTTACCTGAAAGCTTTGCTACTACAACAGCTCGCAGAGGATATGTTCGCCTTCGTGGACAAGAATCACGAACTTCATTAAATAAAGTCAGTATTTTAGCTAGAAAATTAACAAGTGTCTATGCTAAAATCACCACAAAAATGGAATTTCTTCCTGAAGTTCCTCAACATAGTGCAGGTTTAATCTTGTATTACGATAATATGAATTATATTAATCTACGCAAATATTATAGTGAAACATTGCACCAATCTGCTATATCCATCATTCAATTAGAAAATGGCACTAAAACAGAATATACCGATACTAGATTAGCCGTTGATGATGTACCAATATTCTTTAGACTTCATATACAAGGTCGCAAAACATGGTTTGAATGGAGTTATGATAATATAACTTATACACAAATCGGAAAGATTTTCGATACGACAAAATACTCTGATGAATATTGTAAATACGGAGAATTCACAGGTACAATGGTCGGCATAACTTGTGCTGATAGATTGAAACATCAACAATATGCTGATTTTGATTTCTTAGAATATATCGCTGATGAAGATAAACCTGTTGATTAAATGAAAAATAACTTAGCCCTAAAGAAATTATAAATATAAATAAAAAAGTAGTTTGATATTATATTTATCAAACTACTCTTTTTTTATTTTACATAACTTTCATTAAAAATTATCTGCGGATTAGCCGTATTTGCATCAAGTGTTATTTCTACATTCAAAGGCAAAAATCCATTTATCGCTCCATGACCTACTGGCATATCATAGACTACAGGAATATTGGCTTTATCTGCATATTGCTTGATTACCTGCATTACAGAATAATCAAATTGCGTCGGCTCTGTTGGTTCACATCTTCGCATATTACCAATGATTAAGCCCTTCACTTGCTTTAATAATCCACTTTGCCATAATTGCTGAAAACATCTATCTATTACATAGGAGTCCTCGCCGACTTCTTCAATGAATAAAATACAATTTTCACCATTCGGCTGATATTCACTGCCAGATAAGGAAGCTAATACAGATAGATTACCGCCAATGATTTTACCTTTAGCATAACCTTCTTTTAATACTTTCAAACTATGATTATTTGGCAAAACAAATTCATTATTCGCCCCCAAACTTTCATTTGCCAAACCCAATTTTAATTGATTATCGGTATAATTATAGCCATTGTCATTGATATCTATAACCATAGCCCCATGCACTGGCACCAAATCTGCCTTTTTTATCAATGCCATATGCAATGCCGTTATATCACTATAGCCAATCACCATTTTAGGGTGCTGTTTTATCATTTCATAATTCAATAAATCAAGTATTCGACCGCTACCATAACCGCCACGAAGACAAAGTATCGCATCAACTTCATCATCAGCAAAAAAATTATTTAAATCATCAGCTCTCATTTGGTCGCTACCTGCTAAATATCCTGATTGCTGATATAAATTCGGTGATAATTTCACCTTATAACCCCAATTTTGCAATTTATTGATAGCGTCAGCTATATTCATATCTTCAATACCTGAAGCAGGTGCTACTATACCTATACAATCTCCTTGTTTTAGAGCATTTCCCTTCAAACTTTCAGCAAAAACAAATTCACTATGCAAACATAGACCAATGATAAAACATATACTCAATAAATATTTAAAATAATTTTTCATCACTTCACCACCAACCAACTCTCAATCTTGCTCGACAATATGTTTACGCACCTTCATAGGTGTATTGCCAAAATGCTTTTTAAACAAAGTCCTAAATAATTTATAATTATTAAAACCATGTCTTGATAAAATCATAGACAAACTATCTTTTGTATTAATTAAATCTCGATAAACATAAGCTAATTTCACTTGATTTTGATACTCGATAAAAGTAACACCCATATGCTTTTTAAAAAATCTACAAAAATAATTCGTCTGAAAATGTACTAATTTTGCTATATCTTCTAAAGCTATATTTTGCTTATAATTCTCTTGCAAATATTTCAAAATTATATTCAATCTAGCTAAATCTTTTTTCCGTTGACCTACATTGACATTCATCATTTTCACACTAAAATGAGTCTTCAATTCAAACAACAATGAAAACAATAAACTATTAAACTTTAATAAAAATCCATCTTCCTTTGCGTCATAAACCCTTTTCATTTCCAATAATATAGATTTTACCTTATTTAAACATTCCTGTTTTCTTGGTGTATTTTTACTATCATTGAGTACAAATATAATCTCTTGTATATCTGGTACAAACTGCTCTAAAAAATCTATAGGAATTTGCAACAAAATAATCGTATTTGTTTCCATCAATTTCATAGAGTGAATAGCATTTGCATTGACTAAAACACAATCACCATCATGAAGCAAAAACGATTTATTTTCTATAGTCGCCAATCTTTCGCCCTTGATTAGATAAATAAACTCTATGGATTGATGCCAATGATTAGGTATATAATTACATTTTTCCACCAAAGTACAAAAACGCACCTTCGTTATCTCCGAAAAATCTATATGCTCATAGGTAATATTCTTATTCATATTCTCCATGATTACCTCTTATTATTTTATTTAGTACAATTATTTTAACATAAAAAAAGTTATCTACTAAATCTATAAAAAAAGACTACCTCATTTTTTTGAGATAGTCTTTCTTAAATTATTTTTCAGCTAAAATCTCTTTTAATAGATTTTCAGCACTTTCTTCATCAGGGTTATTTGTGCCCAACTCACCACGAAAAGCTTTAGCTAGTATTGCTTTTTTCAGTAATTCTATTTTCTCTAATTGCTGTTCTAAGTTTTTTATTTTATTATACTTAGCCAATAAATTATCTAAAATATTAACAATTTCTTGTTGTTCTTCAATAGTAGGTAAACTTATTTTATATTTACTTATCGTTTTTTCTGATACTCTTGGTAAATTTATTCCACTTGAATTTTCTACTGCATATTGTATAAACATAGGTAAATTAAAATAATAATTTATATATTTAGCAGTATTTATATCATTAAATCTAAATACTAATATATCAGTTGAACATATTCCATCAAAATTTACAACATCATGCTTATTTAAATATGGACGCAATTTTCCATATAAAACATCATCTTTTTTAAATTTTGTTTTAATACTTTTTACTTCCGATGAATTATTTTTACTAATAATACCTTTACTAGTTTCTATATTTTCTAATCCTATATAATTTACTATTTGATTTTCAGTCTGCGGATTATATTTATCTTTTACTACTTTAAAAACTTCTTTTAACTCGCATTTTTTCCAACTAGATAAATCAATATTATTTTCTTTTCTCCATTTTGCTGTTAATTCACCAGTAAAAGCTTTATGCAGTATTGCCATTTTATTTTGTTCAAATTGAGCTAAAGTATTTTCTATTAATTCCTTTGCTCTATCTAATTTAGCAAATAAAGACTCTATTCTATTTACAATTCTTTGCTGTTCATTTAATGGAGCAACAGGAAATAAACATGATTCTAACTTACTTTTATTAACTATAGCTATCGTTGTTGCTGATGCTTTAGATATTAATTCTCTAACAAAACTATTTGTATTAAAAAAATAATAACTATATAAAGGATTTATTTTTGAAATTACTGTATTTATTTGTTGATTAGTTGTTCCTTCAACTAAAAAATATCCACATTTTCCTATTGTTCCTATACAACAAATTCCAGTTGATTTTTCAGGAATTATTACAGATATAGATTTTCCTTTTTCTGATAGATATTCTGTTGCATATTGCATATTTCTACCTGCATCTAAATCAGCTGGTTTAAAAAAAGGAAACTTACCCCCATAATATTCTTTATTTTTTTTACTTGGTGTTTTCCCTGTTACAACAATTGCTATGTTATGTATATATGTCCAACACCAATTACTAGGTATTTTATATGGTTGTTCTTCTTTTGGTACTAAGGCATTTTGCAATTTTTCTTCTATGGTTAACTCTATTTGTTTTTTCTTTGCCATTTTAAGCCTCACCATTTTCTAAGGATTTTAATTCATTTACAACTTCATTAAGCAAGGCTTGTGCTTCGGATAAGTCTGCAATCATTTCTTCTGTGCAATCAATAGGATTTGGCAAGTCTTCATAATCTAAGATACTATCATCTTTTATCAAGCCTAAATCAAGGCTATTGCCTTTTTCGGCGATTTGCTCTCTTGTAAATACAGAAAATCTTTCATCTTGTATTTTATGTCTATCTTCTGCTGTATAAGCTTTGATAAAATCGGCAAAATCACTTTTTTTGAGTGGATTTGTTTTACCAAAAGAAGGCATATTCGTTCTTAAATCATAGAACCACACTTCTTTTGTATTATCTTTATCAGTTTTGCCACGTGTGAAAAATAATACATTCGTTTTTACACCTTGAGCATAGAAAATCCCTGTAGGTAATCGCAAAATTGTATGCAGATTGCATTTATCCATTAAATCGGCACGGATTTTTTCACCATCGCCGTCAGCAAATAATACATTATCTGGAAGTACAACACCTGCTCTAGCTTTGCCATTGGCTTTTAAACTACGATAAATATGTTGCAAGAAATTCAACTGTTTATTGCTCGTAGGATAAGTGAAGTCATCACGTGTTGCACGTTCACCACCTTTTTTCGTACCAAAAGGAGGATTGGCAAGCACTACATCAAAATCTTTTAATACTTTTCCTTGATTGGATAATGTATCAGCAAGCATGATATCGCCATCAATATCGTGAAGCATTGCATTCATCAAAGCCAATCTATGTGTATCATGTACTAATTCGCAACCTGTAAAAGCTTCTTTATATTGAAAATCACTTTGTTCTTCATCTAAATCATCATAATCATCAGTTTGAGATTTTACATAATTATTTGCAGAAATCATAAAGCCAAAAGTTCCGCAAGCTGGATCATTACAACGTTCGCCTGCCTGTGGTGCTACAAGCTCTACAATCACATCAATGAGTACACGAGGGGTAAAATATTGCCCTGCTCCAGATTTTTTCTCATTGGCATTTTTTTCGAGCAAACCTTCATAAAGATTGCCTAAGCCTTCTTCTTTGGCACTGTACCAATCAAGTTCATCTATAGTTTTAATTATTTTTTCTAAATTCTTTGGTTCTTCAATATTAGTCGCTGAACCTTGATAAATCTCTCTAATTCTGCCTGTAGTATTAGTGCCTAATTTATCTAATAATTCTTTATAGAAATTTTTTAATTCAATACCGCTTTTATTTACTAAATTATCCCAGCGATATGCTTCAGGAATATTTGCTTCTACGCCTGTTTCTTTTGCCATTTTCAAAAATAAAATATAGGTGAGTTCTGTTACATATTGATGATAAGTTATACCGTCATCTCTTAGTACATTACATAAATTCCAAAGTTTTGCTACTATCTCTTGTGTGTTCAAGCTATTTTTCCTCCATCTTCATATAAATATTGGTTTAATTCTACTATAATTTCTGCTAAATGTCCGCCAAATTTTTTATCAATAGTTTTAAAACCACCTTTTTTTACAAATCTTGTATCGGTATCAAAGGTTTCTTTATTAATTACAGACTCATGCAATAAATATTTCTCTATACTTTTCAAGAAAGTTTCTTCACTTACAGAAAAATAATGATTTGATTTCAATTTTTCCATAGCCTTTTTTATACGTTCTTCATGACTAACTCTAGCACTGCCAAGCATACATTGACGAATTATACTGATGATATCTGCTGTTATCTCTTGATTAGTCATTTGGTTTAAAGCTGTATTTAAATGTGTTTGACTAAAACCATTACTATCTAATTTTAAGCATAATCTTTTTAAATCTTCACGTTTTAAATCGCTAGGTTTTGTACAGATTAATTTCAAAGCCATTATTTCATTCATATTATCTTTTAAATATTGAGTGAAACTTTCTATATAATCTTGTGGTTTTTGCGTATTTCCATAATCTCTAGTATGAGATACTACTTCATCTTCACCCTCATAAATAATGCGAGTTTTGCCATGACAAGCATCTTTTTCTTGTAAAAAAGTAAAATAGCTTTCATGCTCTTGTATATAAGAGCTAATTTTTTCTACTGGCAAAGCTCTTAATTCGTCAATAAAATCAGTTGTTGATTTACCTGTCATTGTTTTGAAATCTTTTTTCTTTTTATCGCTCATAGATTGCTGTTTACGATTTAATTTACCGACTAATTGCTCTAATTGATTTTGTTTATATTTCAGTTCATCTGCTGTATATATGCCATTATCTTCTTTTATTTTATTGATGATATCTCCTATGCTGATATTAGGATTTACCACGACAGGTTTCATTGTATTTACACTGTCTAAAGCTTCATATACACCTACAGGATCATAAATCTCAAAACAAGTCTTATCAATTTGCGGACATAGACGAGTTGCCCTGCCTAACATCTGTTCAAATAAAATACGAGATTTTACTCTACGTAAAAATACTAAAGTATCTATCTTTGGCACATCAACACCTGTAGTCAACAAATCTACAGTAACAACAATAGAAGGATCTTTTTCATTTTTAAAACGACGTATATATTCTAAAATACGGTCTTTATTGCCTTGACCTGCACTAGCGGTGATTTTGATAATTGTATCACTAGGAATATTATAATCAGGGCAAATTTCTTTTAAGATTTTTACGATTAAATCTGCATGATTATCATCAACAGCGAAAATTAATACTTTTCCTTGCTTATCTTCATCTTTTTGATTATTTTTTCGACTGATACTCTCTATGATTTCGATTAAGACTTTGCGATTAAAATCTTCGGTGATTACTTCACGATTAAATTTATCCACTTCGATATGAACTTCATCTTCTAAGCAAGCTACATTTGTTACCTCTTTTGTAGCTGTATCATAAAGTAACATATTATCGCCTTTATGATAGACTATACCTTCATTGTATAATCTTGTACGAATATTGTGCGGTACATCATGGTCTACTAGAAATCTATCATTGACAGCTTCACGATAAGAATAAGTAAATACTGGTTCGCCGAAAATTTCTGTAGTATGCAGTGCTGGTGTAGCTGTAAGCCCTATTTTTACGGCATCAAAATATTCAATGACATAGCGATATTTACTGATATAATCCTGTTGATTATTGTACAAAAGTTCCTCTTCGCTCATTTGTCTATCCAAGATATAACCTCTATGAGCTTCATCTACAATGATTAAATCAAAATCGCTGACAGACGGCATTTTATTATATTTTTCACCATCTTCATCATTTTGATACAACAATCTTTTAACCATACTTTGTACAGTTGCTATCTGTATTTTAGTTTCTCTATCTATCTGTTTATTATTTAACCCTTTTATATTATAGATTTCATCTAAAGTCATCAATTCTTCAAGCTTTACCTCACGAAAAGTTTCATAAGCTTGCTCACCTAGACTTGTTCTATCCACTAAAAATAATATGCGGTGAAATCTCTTTGTCTTTAAAAATAGATATATCATACCTAAAATAGTGCGAGTCTTTCCTGTACCTGTAGCCATGGCTAATAAAATATTTTTCTTGCCTGCTACTATAGCATCAACAGTTGCTTTTATCGCATTTACTTGGTAATATCTCAAATTCAAACCTTGCTTATCTACTAAAAAGCCTTGATTATAATTTGTTAATTCACTATTTACTTTTTCTATGTCTAATTGCAATAATTCTTGCAATCCTTCTGGAGATTTAAAACCTCTCAAAGCCACAGGATAATTTAAACTACTGCGTAAATCTCTAAACCAAATACCTGAAGCTGTTTCTATCTGTTTTAAATATGGTCTACCATTTGTCGCAAATACAAAAGGAACTTTATAATCACCATATTGACCAATTAAATATTTTTCATCAATTATAATTTGACTAGCATATTCTTTAGCTTGATAATCCATTACAGATAAAATATCTTTATCTATACTTTTAGCTTCTACTACTGCTACAAGTTTTAAACCAATAAATAATGCATAATCTACATGACCTGTAGTTTTTTTATCTGTCATTGTAGGCCATTCCGCTATTGCCATATTTACATTTTTCTGTGGTCTTGAGCCTTTGCTATAGCGAATATTTCTTGTATCTACTTGCCAACCAGCTTCTCTTAGTTGTGCATCAATGATATATCTTGTCTGTTCTTCTGTTAATTTTAATCTATCTGTTGCCGATTTTATTAAATTCAAACGTTTATCTCTTTTAATAGTTTTTGCTTTAGAAGCTGTTTGCAATGCAGATTGTGTTAATTGCTGTAATTCGTTTTCTTCAATATTTGTATAATAAATATCTTCTTTTTTAGGCAAAATAAATGGTTTATGTTCATATCTATAATCTCCATAAGTCTGCATAAACCATTCACTAAGCACATAGGCAAATTCTAATAAAAGACCACAAGGCTTTTCATAATTTTCATGAACAGCTTTATTTCTTGCTTTACGCAAAGCATGTAAAATATTTTTAAGTTGTTCATCAATATAACCTTCACGAATTAAAATATTTATACGATTTACCGCTTTATCTTCTGTCGGTTTTTTTATGTTATCATATTCAAAAATTAAATTTACAACAGTTTCCCCTATCATGCCTAATTTAATTAAACAAGAATTAGGATCTGTATATAAATATTTTTCTGCTAAATCACCTAAATTTGCTAATACTGGAAATTTTTCTTTTAAAAAATCAAAATTACTCATAATCTATCACCATAAATTATTTTTTATACTTATAATCTTTATTATAATAGTGATGTACTCCCACCACTTTCGCTATCGCTTAGAAGTGGGGACTTCTTGTTC
>SAMEA3387488__coassemble_2002_pt1 | contig 22438 bp, 19 predicted proteins | sample SAMEA3387488__metabat2_low_PE_027 | metagenome-assembled genome bin SAMEA3387488 (sample SAMEA3387488) | Felis catus | biome: Faeces | place: United Kingdom | collected 2012
GAAGAAGGAAATAAACAAATTTTTATATTTTTATAGATTTTTGGCAACGGGATAATATAAATGATTTTTCATGATTCGCAAAATCTATATTATCGCAGTCCTATAGGGGCAGTGCCGACACAATCTTTTGTGAGATTGGCAATTGATGTTGATTTAAAAGATAAAGTTTCTTTGGTGCGTTTACATACATGGCAAGAAACTTGTGGTTCAATATATTATAATTTAAAAAAATCTTCATGGGATGAAAAACATTATTTTATTGATTTAGATATGCCTGAAGATGGTTGTCTTGTTTGGTATTATTTTATAATTGAATTAGCTGATGGCAAATTATTATATTATGGTAATAATAAGGTGCAAATGGGTGGTATTGGTCAAGAAGCGCTAGAGGTGCCACCATCTTATCAGATTACAGTATTTAAAAAAGATGTAAAAACGCCAGATTGGTTTAAAAAAGCCGTTATGTATCAGATTTTCCCTGATAGATTTTATCGTAGTGGCAATAATATTCCACAGAAAAAACATGCGGTGCTTCATTGTGATTGGAATGAGCCACCAATGTATTATTTAGACCCAGATACTAAAAATGTAATCACTTATGATTATTTTGGCGGAAATATCCAAGGTATAAAAGAGAAATTATCTTATTTAAAAGATTTGGGAATATCTGTGATTTATTTTAATCCTATTTTTAAATCACGTGCTAATCATCATTATGATACGGCAGATTATCATCAAGTAGACCCAATGTTTGGCACTAATGAAGAATTTGCTGAGCTTTGTAGTCAAGCTAAAGAGATGGGAATTCACATTATCTTAGATGGTGTATTTAGTCATACTGGCAGTGATAGTATATACTTCAATCGTTTTGGCAATTTTGACAGTGTAGGTGCATATCAATCCAAAGAGTCTCCATATTATGAATGGTATGATTTCAAGGAATATCCTTGCAAATATGATTGTTGGTGGGGTTTTACAAGTATGCCAAATACAAAGGAAACAACACCATCATATATGGATTTCATCATTCGCAGTGAAGATAGTGTAATGAATTTTTGGATGGATAAAGGCATAAGTGGTTGGCGTTTAGATGTAATTGATGAATTGCCACAGAAATTTACACGTTGTTTTTATCAAAAATTGAAGAAATTAGATAAAGATGCAGTTATTATCGGTGAAGTATGGGAAGATGCTTCAAATAAAATAGCGTATAATGTTCATCGCGAGTATCTTTGTGGCTATGAGATGGATAGTGCGATGAATTATCCATTGCGCAGAATTATTTTAGATTTTATTTTGAAAAATAAATCAGCTCAAGAAACAGAAATAAGTATTTTAAATCAGCATGAAAATTATCCTGAAGAAAATCTCTATGCCATGATGAATTTATTGAGTAGTCATGATGTAGAACGTATTTTGACTTTATTGGGTGAAGCTCCAAGTGTAGAAAATGTACCAGCTAGTGTACAGGCAAAATTCAAGTTAGATGATGCTCATTTGCGTTTAGCTATTGCTCGTTTGAAATTAGCCGTTGTTTGGCAGATGACATTGCCGGGAGTACCATCAATTTATTATGGCGATGAAATCGGTATGCAAGGATATCGCGACCCACATAATAGAGCAAGCTATAAATGGGATGAAGCTGATAATAATTTACGTCATTTCTTTACGCGTATGATAGCACTGCGCAATCATCGACAAGTATTGCAAACTGGCTGGTATATACCAGTATATGCTCAAGATGATGTCTTAGCTTATATGAGAACTACAAAATTAGGCAAAGATAGATTTGGACAAAAAATGGATGATGATTGCATTTTAGTAGTGTTAAATCGTCATCAAGAAAAGACTATGACGATAGAAATTGATGTTCATGGTTTTTGTCAGCGTAAATTACATGAAATAACTAATATGTATCCTGATGTGGAAATCATAGATAATAAGGCTAAGATAGAAATTGAACCGCTCACAGCGCTAGTATTTGAACAAGAAAAAGAAAATATAGAATATGCTAGAAAAGCTGGTATTATCATGCATCCAACATCACTTCCATCTGATTATGGTATTGGTGATTTAGGAAAAGAAGCTTATAATTTTGTGGATTGGTTAGTAAAAGCTAAACAAAAGATTTGGCAAGTTCTGCCATTAAATCCAGTGGGATATGGAGCATCTCCATATCAATCTCCATCTGCTTTTGCTGGCAATACTATGCTTATTTCACCTGAAAAATTAGTGGAAATCAATTTATTGGAAGCTAAAGATATTGTTTTAGATTATAAAGCTGATGCTGATAAAGTAGATTTTGTAAAAGTAGAAGCTTATAAAGAAAAAATCTTAACAAAAGCTTTTGCCAATTTTGTAGCAGATGCAGATTATACTGCTTTTTGTCAACAGCAAAGTTATTGGCTTGAAGATTATGCACTATTCATGGCATTAAAGAAATATTATAAAAACTTATCATGGTATGAATGGAATTTAGACATAAAATTGCGTAAACCTCAAGCTTTAGAGTCTTGTAGAATTTCTTTGGCACAAGATATTGCTTATGCTAAGTTTAAACAATATATTTTCTTTAAACAGTGGCAAGATTTACATGCTTATGCAAACGAAAAAGGTATACAAATAGTCGGTGATGTTCCTATCTTCCCATCACATGATAGTGCTGATGTATGGGTACATCAAGATTTATTTAATTTGAATGTTGATGGCACCTTAAAGACAGCAGCGGGAGTACCACCAGATTATTTCAGTGAAGATGGTCAACTTTGGGGCAATCCACATTATCTCTGGAAGGTAATGCAAAGAGATGACTATAGTTGGTGGCGTAAACGCATAGCTACATTGTTGAATTTAGTAGATATAATTCGCATTGACCATTTCCGTGGTTTTGAAGCTTATTGGGAAGTATCTGGTATGGCTACAAATGCTCGTGTTGGTAAATGGGTTAAAGGTCCAGGCAAAGATTTATTTGATAAAATCAAAGAATATTTAGGTGATGTGCCAATCATTGCTGAAGACTTAGGTGTAATCACTCCAGAAGTCGAAGCCTTGAAAAATAGTTGTAATTTCCCAGGCATGAAAGTTTTGCAATTTGAATTATATGCAAATAAATATCATAAATTAAACTTTGTCAGTCCGAAAAATAGCATTGTCTATACAGGCACTCATGACAATAATACAACTTTAGGCTGGCTTAAAGAGGATATATCTCCGCAGGATAAAGCAGTTTTAGCAGATTTATTAGAAGTTAAAGTTGATGATAATGAGGCTTTATTAGATGAATTGGTAAAATTAGCATATGCTAGTGCCTCTAAGATGGCGATATTGCCAATGCAAGATGTTTTGAAGTTGGATAGTAATGCTAGAATGAATTTACCTGGTACAGTAGGCACTAACTGGGGCTGGCGCATGCAAAAAGATGCATTGACAGACGAAAAAGCAATGTATTTGTGTTCCTTAGTAGAAAAATATAATAGATAAATGAAAAGGACTCTGCAATAAATGTAGAGTCCTTTTAGATTTTAGCGAAAAGTAATTCGGCAAAGAGGATATTATCATGGTATAATAATTTAAGTATATTTAGTTAAATTTATTTTAAGATAGGTGAATATTTTAATGAAAATAGAGAAAAAAATATTGTGGGCGATATCATTAAGTGCATTATCTTTATGTACATATAATCAGCCAGTATTGGCTTCAGATACTGATGTTGAAATCTTAAATTATGTTGAAGACCAACGTCGTGAAGCTAGAGATAAAGAAAAAAATAAAGCTATTAATGAATTTAAAGCAGAATTAGATGCTCAATATGAAAAAGAAGGCATTGTTATACAAAATCCTCAAGAAGCACCAATTATTTTTGAGGGTAATGATATTATGTATGACTCAGTAACAGGTGAAGTATATGGTAAGGGTAATGTAAAAATCACGCAGAATTATTCACGTATGACTACTGAAGATGCAAATGGTAATTTAAATACAGGTGATGTGGATATTCCTGTTCATGCTCATGTTATGCAGGTAGCTAATCCAACACTTGATATCAACAGTGAAAAAACAAAATATAATTATAATGAAAAAACTGGTGTAATGAATAATGTAAAAGGTCGTGTAGATAATAGATATGTTTCAGGGGAACAAGTAGAATTTTATCCTGATTACTATATAATTTACAATGGCACTATGACACGTTGTCCTGCGAAAAAACCAGATTACTGTTTAACTGCTGATAAAATTGAAATTTATCCTGATGACCATATGGTAGCATATAATGCAAAATTTTTAATTAAAGGACAAGTTATTTATCAAACAGACGAATATAGTACTAAAGTAGGTACTAATAGTGATGGTAATAATGCATTAATTCCATTTAGAATACGTTATAATGATGATGATGGCGTATCTATCAGTTATAAATTGGATGCACCATTGATGGATAATGTAAAAGCTTATGCTGATTTAAAATACACTACAAAACATGATATGAGAAATATTTATGGTGTAGCTTGGAATAATGCAGGTAATACTTTTAAGGTAGAAAGTGGTAAATATGAAGATGATGATGATAATTGGTTAGAAAAAAGAGTTTCATATATTTATAATTATGGTAGACGTATAGGAAATACACCATTTAGTTTTAATTTCTATAATGAATATGGTTTATGGGAACAATATGGAATAGAAAGTTGGCATCGTGAACATAATTTATCTCTCCATCATGACCCTATAAATTTAGATACAGAAGGTAAATTTAGATTATATCCAAGTATTGGTTATAAATTAGTTTATGAAGATTATGATGATAGTAATTATAATAATTTTTACTATGATATGACTTTATTGGGTGAATTAAATGATAGGTTAGTTGCTTATACAGGATATCATTACTCAAGAACAAATGTAGATAATAGTTTATTTGATTATAATACAGTGGATTATTCTAAAAAGGTATCTGCTGGTTTAAGTTATTCAATTGATGATAAAAATCGTTTTGTTGTAGCTACAGGATTTGATGCTTCTGATGATTTATATTTAAGAGATTTAGATTATTATTGGTATCATGATTGGCATTGTGTAGAAACTGAATTAAAATATGAACAGAAAAAAGATAAATGGAGTTTACATTTTAATTTCTTGAATTTCTAATATATAGAGAAAAAAGGTGAATTTATGAAGCCGGAATTGATTGATTTTGTAGAAAAATTTAAGGGAAAACGCATTTTAATTATTGGTGATATGATTGCTGATATATATTTAAAAGGTGATATTTCTCGTATTTCTCGTGAAGCGCCAGTTTTAGTATTGATAGAGTCAGAAGAAAAAACAGTGGCTGGCGGTGCTGCCAATGTAGTTAATAATGTAGCTACATTGGGAGGAAAAGCTTTTGCTGTAGGTATTTTAGGCGAAGATAAAGGTGCTTTAAATTTAAAGCAAATATTAGAAGAAAATAATGTAAATACTGAAGGTATGTTTTGTGATCAAAATCGCAAAACTATTACTAAGACACGTGTTATTGCAGGTGGCAGAGCTACAGTAAGTCAACAGGTAGTACGTATTGATAGAGAATGTAATGAAGTTATCAATGAAGTATATGAAAAAGAATTGATAAATTACATTCAAATGGTCATGCCACAGATGCAAGGTGTAGTAATGAGCGATTATGGTAGTGGAACAATTACACCTAAAATTCGTGATTTAATTTTATCTTTAAGTAAAGAATATGATATACCATCAATAATAGATTCTCGATATGCTATTTTCAATTTTGTAGGTACTGATTATGTAAAACAAAATGATGCAGAATTAGCTAGTGCTGTAGGTTATAAAATAGATAATGAGGAAATTTTATATAAAGCGGCACAGGAATTTTTAGTAAAAATGCAAGCAAAGGGTATCTTAGTTACACGTGGCGAAAAAGGTATGACTTTATTTGAAGCAAATGGAGATGTGCATAATATCCCAGTATCTGATAAATCAGAAGTATTTGATGTATCGGGAGCAGGTGATACATGTGTTGCTACCTTTATCACAGCATTAGCTACAGGTGCGATGCCAAGTCAAGCAGCTGAACTTTCTAATTTTGCTTCTGGTATTGCTGTACGTAAAATGGGAACAGCTACAGTTTCTGATGAGGAATTAATTGCCGTATTGAAAAAATAATAATTACAGATAGGATTTTAGTGATGATTATAGATATACAAGATATTGAAAAGTTTTGTGAAATCTTGCGTAAGGGTAATAAAACTATAGCACTTACTAATGGCACTTTTGATTTAATACATGCAGGTCATGTTCGTTATTTAAATGAAGCTAGTAAATTAGCAGATTATTTAATTTTAGGGTTAAATAGTGATCAGTCTGTAAAGCAGTATAAATCAGACAAAAGACCAATTGTTCCGCAAAAAGAGCGAGCAGAGGTTATAGATAGTTTAAAAGCTGTAGATTATGTAGTTATTTTTGATGAAACAACAGCTGATAAATTAATCAGTAAAGTAAAACCAGATATCTATGTAAAAGGTGGAGATTATACAGAAGAATCTCTTCCAGAAACAGCAACAGTAAAAAAATATGGTGGTAAGATAAAATTTATAAAAGTAGTAGAGGGATGTTCTACCACAAATATAGTACAAAAAATATTAGATATATATTAATTAAATAATTTAAAGATATGCTACATTTTTAGATAATTTAAAGATGTAGCTTTTCTTTTGGGACTTTAAATAGTAAATAAGTATTTACTATTTGAAAAAATATTGGTAAAATCAAATAATAGAAAAATATATTAGCAAAAATTTTTAATTTATATTTTCGGTAGATAGAAGTAATGAGGTTTTTATGAATATTTTAATTGTAAAATTAAGTGCAATAGGAGATGTAATTCATGCATTACCTATAGCATATGTTTTGAAAAAACGATATCCTAATGCGCATATTACATGGGTTGTGGAACCTACAGCATATGAATTGGTGAAACACAATCCATATGTAGATGAAATAATTATTTTTCATAAAAAAGCATTTAAATCATGGAATGGTTTTAAAGAAAATTATCAACCATTTGCTAAGTTATTGCAAAAAAGAAAATATGATATATCTATAGATTTGCAAGGATTGTTTAAGTCAGCAGCTGTAGTATTTACTGCTAAGGCAAAGAAAAAAATAGGCTATGTAGATATGCGTGAAGGTAGCAATTTAATCAGTAAACGCATAGTAGGCAATAATAAGAATGGTCATATTGTAGATAGATATTTAGATACTGTTAAATGTTTAGATTGTGATACAGAAAATATAGTATTTCCTTTAGTTAATACACAAGATGAAATTGATTTTGTAGATAATTTATTGATTAAAGAGAATATATTAAATCAAAAATTTATAATTTTTGCAGTGGGCACTAATTGGATAAATAAATGTTGGTCTGTGGAAAATTTTGCGAAATTAAGCAATTTATTAGTAGGATATAATTTAAAAGTAGTCTTAATTGGTTTTGGAAAAGATGATGAACAAAAATCACAAGCTATTATTAAATTAGCTAGAGAAAATAATATTATAAATTTTGTGGGAAAAACGAGTTTGATGCAAACGGCTAGACTTATTAAATTATCAAAGGCTGTTGTAGGCGGAGATACAGGAAACCTTCATTTAGCAGCAGCTTTAAATATTCCTGCAATTATGCTTATGGGGCCAACAGATCCTAATAGAAATGGTCCATATAGACAAAGTGAAAATGTGATTTTAGCAGGTCATGAATGTGATGGTTGTTGGAAGCGTACTTGTGCTAAGAATATAGATTGCTTAGCAAGTATAAAACCAAATCAAGTAATAGAAAAATTAAAACGAATCGAGTTGTTAAAAGATGAGTGAAAAATATCCTATAGATTTTGTAGTTACTTGGGTTGATGGTAATGATCCAGTATGGCAAGCTGAAAAAGCAAAATATAGTCCTAATAAAAATGCGGATAATCGAAATGTGCGTTTTCGTGATTGGGATAATATGCAATATTGGTTTAGAGCTGTAGAAAAATTTGCACCATGGGTAAATAAAGTACATTTTGTAACTTATGGTCATCTGCCTAAGTGGTTAAATACAAATAATCCTAAATTAAATATAGCAAAACACAGTGATTTTATTCCTAAAGAATATTTGCCTACATTTAGTTCTCAACCTATAGAATTAAATTTGCATCGAATAAAAGGTTTAGCAGAGAGATTTGTTTATTTTAACGATGATATGTTCTTATTAAGACCAGTAAAAAGAGAATTGTTTTTTGCAGGTAAAGATTGTTTACCAACGGATTTTGCTATAACTAGTACAATTAGTACTACTACTAAAGAAGATATGATGCCATTTATAAAATTAAATTGTGTAACTATTTTAAATGGACATTTTGATAAAAAGGAACAGATGAAAAAGCATTTTAGTAAATGGGTAAATTTAGCTTATGGCTGGAATGCTTTGCGTAATTTAATTTTTTATGGACAACATAGATTTAAAGGATTTGCAAATAATCATTTAGCATTTTCTTTTTTGAAAAGTGAATATGAAGATATTTGGGAAAAAGAATATGAATCATTAGATGATACTTCGTCACATAAGTTTAGAAGTAAATTAGATTTAGATAATTGGCTTATTCGTTATTGGCAATTGACTAGAGGAAATTTTTATCCAATAGGAAGACATGTAAAAGGTAAGGTTTATGAAATTTATAATGGTGTAGAACAAAATCAAGAATTATTTAAAGTTATAGAAAATCAAACAATGCCTATGATTTGTATAAATGATAATGATAATGTAGATTTTGAGCCAATGAAAGAACGCATTAAACAAGCATTTAATAAAATTTTACCTGAAAAATCTAGCTTTGAAAAATAATAAAAAATGAAGAACTAAATTTATCATGAATTTAGTTCTTTATTTTCTGGTCAGTGCAAAAGAGTCTATTAATCCAATTTTATTATATTTAATGAAAATGAATTTTAAATGAATATATATTTAAATTTTTGTAAAGGATGGTATTGATGGTGCATGTAAATAAATATATGTATAAAACTTATTATATTTTAATTGGTTTAATGATTTTTTTATTGCCACAGGCATTTATCTTGCCTATAGAATATAGTTATGAAAATCATTTATTGGAAAATACAGAGGTTTGTATATTAGGTATTGGTTTAATAACGATGTTTTATAAAATGATGAAGATTAATATAAAAAAAGTTAAAAATTTTTATTTAGCTTGTGGCATCTTTTATATGGTTATGATTGCCAGAGAATTGAGCTTTGGCAGAGTATTTTATCCCATTGGCATAGATAAAAATGGTGAACAAGTTTTTGTTAATATTCATCAGTTATGGTATTGTTCAATAGTGTATCCTATAATTACGATATTAGTTTTATTAGCTATAGTTTTAATGGTGAAAACATATAAATACATACAAAAAGAAAGAATTATTTGTAGTATACCGAAATATAGTATTCGTTTATTTATTATTATGTTAATACTTAGTCAAGTTGTGTTTGAAAAGAATTTAATTGTTTTTTTAGCAGATTATGGTCAATTATTAGAAGAATGTACAGAAATATTAGCTTATTGTTCTTTAGTGTGTTTTACTTACGATACATCATTTAAACATAAATAGAGTAAAAAGAAAATAAAGAAGGAATGAAGATGTTAAATTTTGAAATTAGATATACAAAAGCTTTATTTTGTTTAGGGATTTTAACTATTATTTTTATTGCTTTAGCATTTGTATTACCTATAGAATATAGTTATGAAAATCATTTCTTGGAAAACTTAGAAATTGTAATTTTATTTTGCGGAATTGTAGTTTGTGTAAATAAAATAAGAGATTTTATCTTATATGATAGTATAAAATTTTATATAGCTTCAGTAATAATTTATATATTGATGATTGGTAGAGAATTGAGTTGGGGTCGTGTACTTTATCCTATGGGAATGAATAATAATGGAGAGCAGATTTTTATTAAAGTTCAAGATTTATGGTATAGTCCGGTAGTTTATCCTATCATTGGTATATTAACGTTAATCGCACTTATTTTATTGGGTATTTATTTTTATCAAAGTAGACAACAAAGGATTTGTTGGCATATTCCAGCAGGAGAATTTTTACTTTTTATAGTGATGAGTATATTAAGTCAATGTGTATTTGATAGAGGTCTAGTGCAATTTGGTGATTATAATCAATTATTAGAAGAAAGCTGTGAAATCATAGCATATATAGCTCTTGTTTGCTGTACATATGATATTTCCTTTAAAAGAAGATATATTCATATAAGATATTTTCGATTTAGATAAAGAAAGAGCATTAAGAATTTTTTATTCTTAAGGCCCTTTTTTATTTAAATTTATTTTTTAAATGTTTAAATTGTCGTTCCCATTTTCGCATAGCAACAAAAATAATATGAATAGAGCTTACTTTTAATTTGAATTCCCACATTTTTTGGTGTGAAGGTATAGGAATGCGTGGAAGAGCAAAAAGATTAATATGCCAAAGTGGAACATTTTCAAAGATAGCAAATGCCATTTTATAATTTGCTTTTTTTACTATATTTATTACTTGTTGATTGAAAAAACCATATGGGTAACAAAGGTAATCCATAGATTTATCTAGTAGTTTTTCAAATTTTGTTTTGGTATCAATTATTTCTAATTTTAATTTTTCCTCATTACATTGGGTTAGGAACGGATGGTCGGCAGTATGCGGTTGGATATCTAGACCATGATGAAGCCAAGATTTTAATTCTGCTAAATTCATGGTAGTAGTTTCTTGTTTACCGAAATTTTCCCATTTATTAGGTTTACCAATCCAATTGTAAATAGGAAAAACAACAGCAGTCATATTGTATTTTTTTAATAGCGGTAAGGCTTCAAGATAATTATCCTGATAGCCATCATCAAAAGTTAGTAGAACAGGATTTTTAGGTAATTTAGTCTTATTTACGAAGTGATTATATAATTGTTCTGGTGTAATAGTATGATAGTTATGTGTGGATAAATATTCTAGTTGCTCGGCAAATTTTTCTTTAGGTAGAGCATTTCTATCACCAGGAATATCAGCTATACGATGATACATTAAAATTGGTACATAATTTTTAAATTTTAAATATAAGATAAAAAATATACATAAAATAATCAATAATAGTATAAACATAATAATTTTTCCTAACCTTAGATATAGTGTATAATAATATATTATACGAATATGAAGAAGATATTCAATAAATTTTTAAGGAAAGATTTTATGAAAAAATTTTTAGTTATTAATACATCTTTTTTTGGAGATACTTTACTTACTAATCCTTTATGTAGAAATATAAAAATATTATATCCAGATTCACATATAACTTTTATTGTTAATAAGCCATTTGTAGAAGTAGCAACCTACTGTGATGGAGTAGATGAAGTAGTAGCTTATGATAAAAAGGGTAAACATCATGGTGTAAAGGGAGCATGGAATTTTTATCAAGAATATAAAGAAAAATTTAAATTAGGCTTTGAAGCAGCTTTTGTTATCTATGGTAATGAAAGAGGTATTGTTTTAGCAAAATTATTTGGGGCTAAAAAAGTATATGCTGAAAATAAAGGTATAATAAATTTTTTATTAGATAATCCTAGAGAAATAGATTATCATGGTAAAACAAAAGTACAGACTAAAAATAGTATTTTATTAGAACAATATAGTAAAAAAGCTATAAGAGAATTACCGATGAAATTTATACCACCAGAATCATCATATGATGATATTGAAGTGTTATTAGAAGGTTTAAATATACAAGATAATAAATTAGTAGCAATATGTACTACATCTAAAAAAAAAGAAAAAGATATGCCTTTAAAAGATTGTAAAGAATTAATACAAACATTAAAAAGTAAAGGTTATACTTTATTACTATTAGGTGCAGGGAATGTAGCAAAAGAATATGGAGAAGAATTGTCTAAAATAGCTAAAGATGATTTTATAAATTTAGTAGATAAGACAACTATTGCTCAACTTGGAGCGCTACTAGCTAATTGTAAAGCTTTAATTAGTGTGGATACAGGGACTATGCATTTAGGTTTGGCAGTAGATGTACCTACAGTTTGTTTATTTTATATTCATACAAAAGCACATCTAGACGCATGGGCTCCTGAAAAATCATTATATCGTTGTGAGGTTTTAACAGAAAATATAAAGGTAGAAAATATTGTTAATTCTTTAAAAAAAATTATGGAGTAATTTTTTATGAAAAATATTTTATTATTAGTACCTCGTATGAATATAGGTGGTGCTGAATCATATGTAGCTTTGGTAGCTCGTAGTTTAAAATCATTAGGCTACAATGTTTTTATTGCTTCTGCTGGTGGAGCGTTGGCGGTTGAATTACAAAAAGAAGGAATAAAACATTTTTTTTTACCGATTAGATTGAGTAAGTTTATATCAGGATTATTATTAAAACGTATTGTAGAAAAATATAATATAGACTTAATACATGCCAATTCGGAAGCAGCAGGTATTGTAGCTGTAAAGACACGAAATAAGTATAAATTAGATATTCCTATAGTATATACAGCTCATGGTGTATTACCAGCAAAAGTGAAAGACATTATAAATCAAGTGGATAAGATTATCGCAGTAAGTAATTTTTCTCGTGAAGCAGCTATTAAAGAGGGGTTTAGTGCTAATAAGATTGAAGTTGTATATAATGGTGTAGACATTGATAAATTCAAACCTCATGAAGAAAAAAGAAATCTGCTACGTAAAAAATATAATATTCCTCAAGATGCCTTTACTATGATTATTGTATCGAGAATAAAAAATTTACGTAATAAAGGTCATCAACATTTATTAAATGTTTTAAGTGAATATGAAGTAAGTAAATATTGGCATTTAGTAGTTATTGGTAAAGGGAAAGGTCTGGATAGTTTAAAACAAAAAGTAAAAGAGTATAATCTACAAGATAGAGTGCATTTATTAGGACATAAAACTGATGTGGAGAATTATGAAGATATGGCGGATGTGGTAGTATTGCCATCATATTTTGAAACATTTGGCCTAGTTTTAGCCGAAGGTATGGCCATGGAAAAACCAGCTGTAGCATTCAAAGTTGGTGGAGTGCCAGAAGTCATTGAAGATAATAAAACTGGGTTCGTGGTAGATTATGACAATGATGATGAATTGGTAGAAAAATTAGCCATATTAGCGAAAAATCCTGATTTATGTAAACAAATGGGAATTCAAGCACGAAAAAAAGTAGCAAAAGATTTTGCTAATGAGATAATGATAAAAAAACTAGAAGAGATTTATAAGAGTTTATAGATTCTTTATATCAGGAGATTTATTGTGGATATAAAAAAATTATTAAAAAACTTAAAAAATGAAAATAAAGAAATTGAATGTAAACGTTGTAAAAATAGTTTACCTAAAGATATTTGGCCAACATATAGTTCATTTGCCAATACCGATGGTGGTTTTATATTATTAGGTGTAAGTGAATTTATTAATAATGGTAAAAAATCATTTGAAGTTACAGGAGTAGATAATCCGGGAAAAGTATGTGATGAATTATGGACGTGCTTAGAAAATCCAAATAAAGTTAGTAAAAACGTGCTAAGAAATGAAGATGTAGAAATTCAAAAAATAGAAAATAAAAATGTTATTATTATAAAAATAATGGCTGTTTCATATAAAGAAAAGCCTATATATATAAATGATGTTATTAATAATGCATATATTAGATTAAATTCAGCAGATATAAAAATAAATAAAGAGCAGTTAACACTTTTTTTAAGAAATCAAAATACTAGTCAAGATGAAAATTTATTAAAAAATTATATGATAGAAAGAGATATAGATTTATCGTCTGTAGAAAAATATAAACAATGTTTATATGATAGATTACATGATGAAAAAATATTGAGTATGAATGTAGAAGATTTTCTTATTTATATAGGAGCTAGTCATTTGGATTATGATGATAATAAATATTATTTAACAGATGGTGGTTTACTATTTTTTGGTAAAATAAATTCAATAATAAGTAGATTCCCGCATTTTCATTTGGATTATTTTGATAAAAGAGGCGATAATCCTCGTTGGATAGATAGAGTTGCTTCAGATGATCTTAGTTTTCAAAATTTGAATTTAATGAATTATTTTTTTCTAATTATGGAAAAATTAAGAGCAACAATCGAAGAACCATTTGAATTAGAAGATAATTTGATAAGAAAATCATCTGAAAAATTATTAATTACTTTGCGTGAAGCTGTTATAAATATGATTATACATGCAGATTATTATATAAATACTACATCAATATTTATAAAAGTATATGATACATATTATGAATTTAATAATCCAGGAATGATGTTAGTATCAAAAAAAGAATTTATTAGGGGTGGAAAATCTTGTCCTAGAAATATAGTACTTACTACATTAGCGAGAAGATTAGGGTTATCAGAAAGAGCGGGTGCGGGAGGACCTGAAATTTTTGATTTTGCTATAAAAAATAAATTTAAAATACCACAAATAGAAACGGATTTGAAACAAACAAATATAAAAATATGGAAAATAGATGAAGTCTCTACAGCTATGCATCCAGAACTTAGAAAAGAAGCAAAAAAAATATTTGAATATATGCGAGATAATGACAAAATATCTTGTTCGGCTAAAGAAATAAAAACTAATTTAAGTATAGGTAAATATGCTTTTGATAAGTCAATGCATGAATTAATATCTTTAAAATTAATAAAAAAAGAAGGGAAAGGCAGAAGTACAGTATATATTAGAACTATATCTTCATTAGAAATATATATGAAGTTACAAAAATTAGTGGATGAAATTCAATGTGATATAATAAAAAGATAAAAAAATAATCGGTAGATAATCGGTAGATAATCGGTAGATAATTAGTAGATAAAAAAGTGCTACATAAGTGCTATAAAAGTGCTACTGTAAAGCCATTTTTTTATAATCGGTAGATAATCGGTAGATAATTAGTAGATAAAAAAGTGCTACTGTAAAGCCATTTTTTATAGTTGGTAGATAAAAATTAAAGTTAATAGTATTAATAAAAAAAGATAGATTTAATATATGGCGGGATGTGAATTAATTGAAAAAAATTTTAAGTATTGTATCAGGTAATCCATCAGGTTCATTAAATATAGCAATAGATATAAGTAATTATTTAAAAACTAGAGGTTATGAAGTTATTGATATTTTTCGTAAATACAATAATACAGATTTAAAAGGAATTATTGTTATAAAAGATAAATTTACTATAGACTATATATTATCTTTAGGTGAATTTATTAGACATAGTAAACCAGATTTAATTATCGTTCATGGATATAGTACACATATTTGGACTAAATTAGCCTTAGTATATGCTAAAATACCAGTAAAATTAATACATGTAGAACATAATACGGAGAAGTATACACCATTTAGACGTTATTTAACACGAAAATTAGATAAGTATACAGATAAATATATTTGTGTATCAAAAGGTGTAGCTAATCACTTGATTAAGCAAGGCATAGATAAATCAAAAGTAGAAGTAATTTATAATGGTATTGATATACAAAGTTTTGATTTAGCAAAAGAAAAGCACGATATTTTCACAGTAGGAATGGTAGCTCGTTTTAGTAAACAAAAAGATCAGATGACACTTATTCAAGCTGTAGAATATTTAGTAAAAGAAAAACAAGAAAATATAAATTTAGTGTTAATGGGTATAGGAAAAACTAGAAAAAAATGTGAAGAATATATTATAAAACATAATTTGAATAATAATATAAAAATTATTGAAGGCAATATAAAAGAGTTAATTACAAAATTAGATGTATTTGTATTGGCAACACATTATGAAGGACTACCATTAGTTTTATGTGAAGCTATGGCGGCAAAAACTCCAATAATAGCAACAGATGTACCAGGTGTAAATGAAATTATATTAGATGAAAAAACAGGATTATTAGTTAAAGAAAATGATAAAATTGATTTGGCAAATAGCATTATAAAACTAAAAAACAATATAGATTTAAGTAAAAGTTTAGTGTGTAATGCAGATGAGTTTATTCATGAGCAATTTAATTTAGAACTTATGTATAAAAATTATGAACAAAGGATAAAAGAGATATTATGAAAGATTTAACAATTTTTACACCGACATATAATAGAGCCAGTTTGTTAACGAGTCTATACCAATCTTTATGCAAACAAATAAATAAAGATTTTGTATGGTTAATTGTTGATGATGGTTCTAAGGATAAAACGAAAGAATTAATTCAAGAATGGAAAAGTCAAAATATAATAGATATAGAATACATATATCAAGAAAATCAAGGAAAGCATGTAGCACATAATAAAGCGGTAAAAAATTGCAATACAGATTTATTTGTTTGTGTAGATTCAGATGATATTTTAACAGAAAATGCTGTACAAATAATATTAAATTATTGGGCAAAAGATAAAAATGATTTAATAGATTTTGTAGCATATTGTTCAAGAAGGGGAGATTTATTAGGAAATCCAACAGGAAAACGATGGATTGATGATGAAAGAAAAATATCATTTTTTGATTTATATGAAAAACATAAATATAGAGGAGAGTTAGTTTTAATATGGATAACAAAAATATTAAAACAATATAGTTTTCCTATATTTGAATATGAAAAATTTGTTACAGAAAATGTGCTATATTATCAAATTTCATATGATAAGTCTGTTAAATTAATAAATGATGTATTTTATTTGTTTGAATATAAACCAGATGGATATACAAAACAAGGTGAAAAATTATATTATAAAAATCCTTATGGATATGCAATATACCGTTATCAAGTAGGATATTTATCTTCAAATTTGTTAAAAAAAATGAGATGGATAGCTAGATATAAAGGGTGGATAAAAGCTTTTAAATTAGATAAAAGCTTAATAGAAAATAAATTAAAAAAAATGAATTTAAATAAAACAAATGTAATTATTAATCTATTAAGTGATATATATGCATTATCATATAAAAATAAATATAATAAAAAGAGGATTAAATATAAAAAATGATATCAGTTATTATGCCTTTATATAATAATGAAAAATATGTAATAGAAGCAATTCAATCAGTTATTAATCAAACTTATAAAGATTGGGAGCTTATCATAATAAATGATGCTTCAACAGATAATAGTAAATTTGTAGTACAGAATTTTTTAGAAAAAGAAAAGGATAATAGATTAATTTTTATAGATTTAAAAGAAAATAAAGGAGTATCTTTTGCACGAAATTTAGGAATGAGAAAAGCAAAGGGAGAATATATTTCTTTTTTAGATAGTGATGATTTTTGGGATAAAGAGTTTTTAAAATTATCATATTTAAAGCTGAAAGAAAATTATAAATTTGTATATACTAATTTTTATTATTTATATGAAAGTAATAAATTAAAAAAATCATATTGTTGTAATAAAAATGGGTATTTGAATGATTTTATTAGTAATGCAAAGAGTAGATATGAATTTATATTTCCTTTTTGTGTAGGATGTGTTGTAATAGAAAAAAGTTTACTAGAAATATATAAAATTAATTTTCCAGAAAAACAATTTTTATTTGAAGATGTATTATTTTTTGCAGAATTATTATGTATAACAAAAAGTGGTTTTGTAGAGAATACCATGGCATATTATCGACAACATAAAGAATCTAAAACACATGAAAAGTATACATCAGAGTATTATCTACAAGAATTAATATATTTAAATAGCTTATTAATTTTTATAGATAAAATATTAAAACGTGAGATTAGTGGTAATATGAAGAAAGTAATTTATTATCGTACATATAGAATAATATGGCGTATTATAAAATCTGGCGATGTAGATAGAGGTATAGAGCTTATTAAGAAATATAGAAAGAGATTAAAAAAATTTGGAAATATAAAAGATTTTAAATGGAATGATAGGTTGAAGTGTAAAATATTTTTATTAAATAATAAATTTTTATTAAATTTATTAAAGAATATTTAAAATAAGGAGCAAAGTATATTGAATAACAGATTAAGATATATAGAAGATAGTATTTTTTATGTAATGATAGGATACATTTTTACTATAATTTTTGAAATAAAAGAAATAACAGATACGTTATTAGTATTAATGATTATTTTATCAGGAATAAATATTTATTATAAAAAAATATCTTTAAAAGATTTACCAAATTGGATAAAATGGACATTAGGAAGTATGATAATTAGTTCTATAATATTAATTTTTTTTAGCCCAGAAATAAGTGAATCATTTAAAGATGTAAAGGTAATGATAAAACAGATAATACCAGTTTTAATGATTTTTTATTTTATTAATGATAAGAAAAAAATAAAAATAATATTTTTTTCTTTTTTAGTTACAATTTTTTTTGAAATTGGTTATGCATTATTGAATAATTTAGATAAAATTTATAATGCTTTATATAATAATATGCCATTCAGATTAGAAGGATATCGTTTAGATGGTTATAGAGCCAATTTTATGGAATTTTCAATGAAAATACAATTATTTTTAGTTTGTATATATATAATGCTTTTAAGCTTAAAAAATAATAAGTGGAAGTATATATTAAGTGGTGCACTAAGCTTGGGATTAATAGCATTGTTTTTTAATAATACTAGAATGGCATGGCTAATTATAATTTTTATGTTTATTGTGTTGACTAGTTGTAAAATACAAAATATGCAAAAATTGATCATGGTATTTGGTTTAATTATGGTTTTATTTAGTGGATTAATTTATAGTCAACAATGGGTACAAGAACGAATAGAAAATACTATTCATATGAGAGATGGTTCTAGTCAATTACATTATATGTTTGTGCAGGATTCATTAGTTATGATAAAAGAAAAGCCAATAGTAGGTTGGGGAATAGGACAATTCTATAAAGAATATAATGAAAGTTTTAGATCAGAAAAAACAAATTATTTAATAAAAAAATATAATGATCCAACGCCAGTTCCTCATCCGCATAATAATATTATAATGATTGGTGTAGAGAGAGGTTTTATTGGAATATTTGTTTATATTTTTTCTTTTGGTTGTTTTCTGTGGTATAGTATTAAAGATTGGATTAAATATAAGAGTATATCAGGCTTGATGTTTTTTTCAGTAACATTATGTGTAATATTACATGGCTTTAGTGAATATAGTATAGGATTTAGAGGAATTATGCAGTTTTATTATTGTTTATTAGGTATGTATTTAGTTTATCGAAAATATGAAATTGAAGATAGGAATATGTAATGAATATAGTAAGAGAGAAAATTATATACGGAAATAAAAATGCAAATAGAAATGATTTTCATATTGTTTTTGGTATAGATGATGATTTTGTTAGACCATTAGGTGTGTTAATGACATCAATTATAGAAAATAATAAAAATGAAAGTATAGTGTTTCATATAATTAGTAAATATATAAGTAAAGAGAATAGAAGAATAATAAAACAGTTTGCGGTAGAAAATAATATTAGTATAAATATATATATTATAGATGAAACAATATTTAATGATTTACCGACAACAGCTTATATTACTAAAGCTATGTATAATAGATTTTTAATACCTTTAATATTAAAAGATATAGCAGATAAAGTATTATATTTAGATGCAGATATAGTGTGTTTAAATTCAATAAAGGATTTAAAAAGAATAAATATTGATGATAAGGTAGTTGCAGTAATAGAAGAGTCAAATAATTATGTAGTAAAAAAGAGAGTAAAAGATTTAAATTTAGTATCTAAAAAATATTTTAATTCTGGTGTATTATATATAAATATAAATAATTGGATAGATAAAGATATAAATAGTAAACTAATAAATTATGCTAAATCAGCAACAGATTTAATGTTTCCAGATCAAGATATTTTAAATGTTATATTGGAAAAAGATTGTTTATATATAGATAAAAAATATAATTATACTTTTGATGTGAGATATAAATCAAATAGATATATATACGATTTACCTGAAGGTCTTGTTTTTTTACATTATGTAGGTAAATTTAAACCATGGCAAAAATGGTGTATGCATCCAGCAAAAAGAATTTTCGAGAAATATGCAAGTATTTCTTTATGGAAAGATATACCATTAGATGAACCTAAGATATATAAACAAATGAAACATATGGGTAAATCTTATAGTATATATAATAAAAAAATAAAAGCTATATATTGGTATTTAAAATATGCTATTTATAAAATAAAAAGTAAATTGTAGAGGAATAATTATGAAAAATTTATTTGTAGTAAATACACCATATCATTTATTAACTTGTTTTATATTAACGCATAGTATTTATAAAAATGATGAAAATTATTTAGTATTAATGCATCCACATGGATATGAAAAATGGAAAACAAATAAGTTAATGACATATATGTCAACTACAAAATGTGGATATAAACAAGTCTTTTTATTATTAGATTGGTTATCTAGTAAGAATAAAAAAGAATCTTATCGGAAACAAGCTAATTATGTAAAAGAGACTATTAAACCTTTAAATATTGATAAAGTTTTTATTGGGGTAGATATATCTCCTGTAAATCAATTACTAGTAATGGCTGTTGGTAAAAATGAATTTTATCGTTTTGAAGATGGTGTATATTCATATATTAATGAAAATAGAAGGCGTAAAAAAAGTCATGCATTATTTCATAAAGTAAAAACATATTTGTTGAAGTGGATATCAGGAATACATGGGGAGATGTATATTAATACAGAAGCAGAAGGTGAAAGCCCTGCTGGAAAATTGGATATCATGTATCAACCATGGCTTTTACAAAGAAAATCACCTGCGACAAAAGAAATAACTGTTGAAATGATAAATCAAGCAATGCAAGATTTAAAATCTCAGCAGTTATTAAATGAGGTATTTAAAGAGAATAGTGTATTATATTTAAGTCAACCAATGGTAGAAAAAGGTTTATTTACAGTAGAAGAAGAAGCAAATTGTTTAAGAAAAATATTATCTACATTAGGAGAAAATGTAACTTTATATTATAAACCTCATCCAAATGATAGTAAGGAAAAATTAAATTATTATAAAAAGAATTTTAAGCAGTTGAAGATTTATAAAGAAATAGAGCCAGCAGAATTATTATTTTATGCAAATGCTAAATTAAAAGCGGTAATAAGTTATCAATCATCAGCTTTATTAAATGTAGAAAAATTTTCAACTAATAAAGTAAAAGTTATTAGTTTAAGTAAAGTGTTTTTAAAGAAAGTAAATATACCATATAAATCACTTTTTATAAAATCGAAAGTGATTTTTTTAGAAAATGAACAAAATATAAATAGTATTATTAAATGAAATAATATTATTTTAAGAAGGTAAAAATAATGGAGGATATAGTATTCAAAATAAATTTGTTATTGATTATAATTGCTAGTATTGTGGTATTTATGATTTGTGTATTTAGAAAAAAAGTTAAAATAATAATTAAAAATAATAATGATAATAATGTTAAAAAATATATGGTTTTTGCAATTAAATATTGTGCAAAAAGGGGGGATTTTTTAGGTGTTAAGAAATTAAGAGAAATTGTTGAAGATGTTTATTTAAATAATTATTGTATGTTTAATGCATTAGCAATATCCTTATTTATAGCGTGTTGTGGACTTATGTTAAATACAATTGCTAATAAAAATACAATAGGATTAATCTTTATTATGTTCATGATGTGTATATTAATAGTGTTGAAAATAGAATTAGATTATATAATAAAGAAAAAGATATTATTAAAAATAGATAAAGAAATAAAATAGATGTTATTTTTTTAATAATATTATTAATTTACGATATAATTTTATATTAAAACAGCGTTTTAATATTCCAAATTTTATTTTTAGAGGTATCTGGGGGTGTTTATAAAGATTTTTTAATAAATAAATTAAAGCTAATTCATAATTCTTATATTGATTTCTATTAGCAGAAAATAGAATATCATCAAGAGAGTTCTTTAAAACACGAAATAACATTTCTGTTGATTCTTTATTGTGATTGGCAAAAATATAGAAATCAACAGCAGACATAACTTTGGCTTCAATAGAATCGATATTAATAATGTTATATTTTTTTTCTTGAATATGTTTACCAATGATACTATCACTTCTTCGTCTATAATAATATAGTGTATTGGGTATAACTAGAATATTATTACACTGATTGAGTATATATATAGCTGAAAAAGTATCTTCAAATAATCTTCCATATGGAAATTTTATATTATTAAATATTTTTCTTTTATATAATTTATTCCATGCAGTAACATTCATTTCATATTTGTTAAATAAATCTTTAGCAAAAGTAGAGTGAAATTCTTGTTGAGAATAAAATTTTAAGTTATGATGAATTGTCAATCCAAGTGCGACACTTCTTTTAAAAATAAATTAAATGGA
>SAMEA3387488__coassemble_2031_pt1 | contig 21430 bp, 21 predicted proteins | sample SAMEA3387488__metabat2_low_PE_027 | metagenome-assembled genome bin SAMEA3387488 (sample SAMEA3387488) | Felis catus | biome: Faeces | place: United Kingdom | collected 2012
TGGAAGGTTGGGGCATCAACCTTCTTTGGAGAGATATAGTAAGACCTGCTATTTTTTAGTAGGCAAGTATCGTTTGTATCCAAAAATCCCCTGCCTTTAGGCATGGGGAGTATGTCAATACTGCATTTGTTAAATCTTTATCGTCCATATAATTAACTGCTGTTGAAGCTAAGAATAATTCTAATGCACTTATTTTCGTTAATCGTTGCACCTCATTAGCAACTAGATATCCCGCTGCTAACTTCAATGCTTGATCATCCTTTAAGTCATCTTTCAAATCATCAAACGCATTTGCACTGACAGTCATGGTAGACATCACCATAATACAAATAGTAATCAATAATATTTTTATTTTTGTCAAATATATACCTCCAAAGTCATAGTTTGTATATTATAACAAAAATAATCCTTTTAGTCTATAAAAATTATTAATAGATTATATATTTATTCATAATAATTTATTATCATCTTTTATTTTAAAATATCTATATATTTCCATTGCTAAGTTCATTTAAAACAACTTTTGCTACTGTTAATCACAACAATATCATCATATCCAGTTTCTTGTTCATCAATTCAAAAACAACCTTTGTTACTGTTAATCATTGTCTTGTATATGGTGTAATACTTTCTGCTGGTAATTCAAAAACAACCTTTGTTACTTGTTAATCTGAAATTGATTTAACTACGGTTTACGGGGAGCTGGATTCAAAAACAACCTTTGTTACTGTTAATCCCATTACCTGTATCATTAATTGTTACTGTATGGCTAATTCAAAAACAACCTTTGTTACTGTTAATCATATAACAGTAGTCAAGATGAAAAATTATTTGGTCTATTCAAAAACAACCTTTGTTACTGTTAATCCAAATTTATCAGTACCTATATCATCCTGCATGTCAATTCAAAAACAACCTTTGTTACTGTTAATCTTTATACCCTTTTATATTTTTGTTTAAAAAGTAGTATTCAAAAACAACCTTTGTTACTGTTAATCTTAACTCCAATAGCTGATGCAGTTTCTGGCATCAATATTCAAAAACAACCTTTGTTACTGTTAATCAGAATTAAAAAAAGAATTTGGGTTATTAATGCCAAGATTCAAAAACAACCTTTGTTACTGTTAATCTTCCATAACTTAAAGTAGTGAGCTGGTGCAATTCCAATTCAAAAACAACCTTTGTTACTGTTAATCTAAAAGAACATATAGAAAGGGATCAGAAGCCCTAATTCAAAAACAACCTTTGTTACTGTTAATCCCTCATCTATATTTTTCCAAATAGCAATCTGCTTTTATTCAAAAACAACCTTTGTTACTGTTAATCTTCTTTGGTACACTACTTCAGGTAAGATAATAGTCATTCAAAAACAACCTTTGTTACTGTTAATCTTATAAAAATAATATCAAAAGCGTCAATGTTGGTAATTCAAAAACAACCTTTGTTACTGTTAATCCCTTTTTATATATCAAGAAAGGCACTAACTAATTAAATTCAAAAACAACCTTTGTTACTGTTAATCTTATAAATATCTTCTATTTCCATTATTGAACCTCCTATTCAAAAACAACCTTTGTTACTGTTAATCACTAGAAGGCATTACACAAGATATATTAAAAGATGTATTCAAAAACAACCTTTGTTACTGTTAATCAGATGCCGAAAATTTGGAAGCTTGCATCAATACTTATTCAAAAACAACCTTTGTTACTGTTAATCCCTCGATATTAAGCTGTGATTTTATTATATTTTTTAATTCAAAAACAACCTTTGTTACTGTTAATCGCTATCAACTACAAAATTAATAGAACAAATAATTAAATTCAAAAACAACCTTTGTTACTGTTAATCTTTGTCGTAGGGCTTTTAGACGAGCTAATGTAGAACATTCAAAAACAACCTTTGTTACTGTTAATCATCAAAATTTTTCATCACGGTTTTTGGCAAAAAAAGATTCAAAAACAACCTTTGTTACTGTTAATCTTTTTTTACGTTTGAATGGCTAGAAAATCTCTATCTATTCAAAAACAACCTTTGTTACTGTTAATCTTTGAATAAAAAATTTAAGTATCTCGTTGACCAAAATTCAAAAACAACCTTTGTTACTGTTAATCCCTCGTTTTTAAAGACTTTACATTTTATAATATAGTTCAAAAGCCTTGATATTTCAACATTCTAAGTAAAAATTACCAGGCATAATGTATTTATCTTTATAATGCAAGAAATTCACTATATCTCTTTTATTTATAAGGGTTTATAAACATATACTCATTTTTATGCCTGGTAAAATTTAGTTTATAAAATCAAACTTTCTCCATTTTCTATATCTTTTTTACCTAAAATATCTTCACCAAATACATTATCATTCATTAATTTTATAATACAAACAAAATCTTCTTCATCTACTATAATTTTTTGTAGCTCTAACTTTAATTTCATTAATTTCGATGGTGTTATTTCTCCTCTAAATACTGAGTTTTGAAAATGTGATAAATATTTTTTACATATCTTAAATACTTTCTGTACTCTCTTTTCATTTACATCGTAAAATAAAAAAGCATAATTATAATTTATTTTTTTACTCATTCATCAATACCCTGCTTTCAATGAATATGGTATAAATTCTTTATCTTCCATAATAAATTTTATTAACTTATAACAATCTATCTTTATCATTGAATGATATGATGTCTTTTTCTTTAATTTGGGATGTTGCACTACCATTTCCATACGATTTTGAAAAGCTTTTAAAAATATGTTTCTACCTTCTTCATTTAATATGCAATAATTTACTTTTCTCTCAAAATGATTTTCTACTTTTATTTTTCTATTATTCACTAAATCAAAAATAGTTTTAAAGACAATCACAGGTTTAAAAACTTCACTTATATCTAAACTTAAAGAAAATCTTCCTTCTGAAGGCTCATGCAAAAAACTTATTCTTTGGTCTAAATGTGTTCTATAAATAGCTGATATTGTCTTTGTATATAATAAAGTATTACCAAAAGATATCAATGCATTTATAGGATTATCTGGTGGTCTTTTTACTCGTTTATTCATAATAAAATCTTCAGGTAAAAAATATTTAAATGTACTATAAAATCTAAGCCATAAATCACCTTCAAATGCCATTATTTCTGGTATGGATTTTACCTCATTTACAGCTGAATAAAATTGTGTTTTTATCCAGTCTAATACTTCTTTTACTTCTTTTTTATCATGCTTATAATAGTGATACAAAACTTCATAAATATTAATACCAATTCCTTTTACAATTGCTCTTGCTACAGTCAAACGCTCTGTATTAAATTTCTCAACTTGCTTCACTAACAATTTTCCGCTCATATATTTTTTTCTTGGATAAAAAGTGCCACTATAGTTACCATAATAATTAAAGAAATGAACTATTATATTTTTCTGTGCTAAAAAATCCAATAATTTACTATTAATACTTACTTCATTAAAACAGTATATTTCTTTAACATTCTCTACAGGAATATATATATGTTTTTTCTCATTTTTAAAACATAAAGAATTATCTTTTCGACTCAATTCACCTATAGATGCAATACACTTTGTACTACCCATAATATCACGTCTTTCTCCGAACAAAAATCTTAAATATAACAATACTCATAATAAGCACATTTTTTACAACTGCTTTTACCTAAAACTGGTGGAACTTTATCACATTTTAGTAATTCATCAATAGCTTTTACATATTTTTTTAACATAATTTCTATCTCTGGAGTTAATTCTAAAAACATTGTTTTCTTAACAATCTTCTTTTTTTCAATGAACTCTAATTTTCCTTTCCGCACAATTCCTTTATCTTTTAATATCTTCAAATACAATAATAATTGCCATTTACAAGCTTCAATATCTGCATCAGATTTTTTAATTTCTGTCAAATATTCTTTAGTTAATTTATCTAATTTAATATTATCTAAGGCTATTTCTGTATTTTCATTATCCGCTCGTTCTTCATGAAGAATTTTACCTATATTTACCGTTTCACTATTATCTTCTAAATTTATCCGATTTCCAAATAAATAGCATTGTCTAGGACAATGAATATAATAATTCATCAAAGTTCCGTTCACTTTCATCTTAGATACCTTCTTTATTTCAAATAAAATCTATACCTCCAACACCTTGTAGCATCTCTCTATTAAATTTATCTTTTGTAAAATATTTATCACCATCTTCTATATAAATTATGTTGCCCATTTTATCATTATATTCTTTTAGTTCTAAGTTTGATTTATTAACTTGATATATAAAATAATTCATTTTACTTGTTATTATAGACATATTTACTTTCCACTCTGCATAATCCATAGAACATTTCATTTTCCATAAATTTACATATTGCTTCCAAATCTCTTTACCATCTATCAAATCACCATTAATATCTACAATTTTTCTAACTAAATAAACCTGTACTATATTTTTATCTTCATCAATCAATTTCATATGTTTATCTATATATTCATAGTTTAAATCAGCTATAGATCCTAAAAAATCTTTAATATAGGCTTTATTATTATTTTTAGTTACATCTAAAATTTTATTATAATAATCACCAAAATTTTTATTAATAAGAATTTCTCTCATCTTTTCTTTTTCTAACGTAAATTCACTATCTACTCTAATATCATTTTTATAGATATCTTTAGCATCATCAACTTGGAAAAAATATGTTATTCCCTTCCTTTTGCATGAACGATTTATTCTTCCCAAAAATTGTTCTTCACTATCTAATTTAGATATATTTTTATAACCAATATCCATATCTATATCTACGCCAGCTTCAATAACTTGTGTTGCTATTAAAACTATAGTATCTTCTGTTTGCTTTATTTTATCCAAAATTCTTTTACGTTCAGCTAAACTATCATCTCCAGATAAATACTCAATTTTTATATTTTTTTCTCTAAAGTATTCATCTTCCACTAGATACAACCAAAAGTCATTAGCTGTTCGTTTTTTTATAAATTCAATTAAAATCTTTTTATCTGTATCTAAATGTTGTTTTAAATGCTCTTTTAATTGATTAAATTTATCATCAACTTTAGTATCTAATAAATCATAATTTAACTGAACACGATTTTTGAAACAATCTATTTTAAAAAATTTATTAGAATTCTTTAGTAAAAATATTGCCTCTGATTGACCTTGAGATAATCTATCTAAATTAGGCAATGTAGCTGACATAATAATAATTTTCATATTAAATAAATTAGACAATGGTTTTAAAAAGTATATTATTTCTGTCCATATACTATTTTTATAACTTTGAATTTCATCTAATACTATTACACTATTTATTAACTGATAAAAACCGAATAAATTTTGTTGACTTTCTCCAAATATAGTATTAAATAAACTAACATGTGTTGATAAAATCATAGGATAATTCAAAAATTGCCTGTCTAACAAAGATTGCCTATAAACATTTTTTTCGTTATTCTCATCAGGTTCATCATTTTCAGATATTATATTTCCTTTACAATCTACATGTTTTAATTTTATTGGTGTTAATGAATTTATTACAGCAATTCTTGAGATAATATCCTCTTTCTTTCCAAAAATATTTTCTAATGTATCTAAATTTTGTTCTACTAAGGTATTAAAAGGATAAATCCAAAAAACCTTACATAAATCTTTATTTAAAGACATCAATTTAAAACTTAAATTCATTGCTGTATTACTTTTACCACTACCTGTTGGAGCCTCTAAATAAAATATATTTTCTTGATAATTATTTTTTATTTGTTCTTCAGCTTCACAAAAAATTTCACTACGTAATATATTTATATTTGTAGCTTTATTTAAATCCTCCATAGACATAGGATAATTTTCATTTTGATATTTACGAATATTTTTCATTAAATCTGTATTTTCATAAACATTTATCCAATCTTGAATATTATTTAAATCATCAACTTCATTAAAAGATCCACCATTCATAAATTCTGAAGTTGCATAATAATCACTTGCTACTAATAAAGAATATAACCAACGTATATATATATATAAATATATACTTCTACCTACTTTTTCAGCATCTTTATCTACTTTGTTCAAATTTCTAAACATATCGTCTATATCAGATTCTATAAAATCTACCTTAACTGAATAAATATCTTCATTATTTACAATTTGTTTTAGTTTAAAAAAATACGTATCATTATCTAACCTTATAAGATCAATAAATTCCGTTAAACGTCCTAATTTACTATGATGTCTAGCTATAATATATCCATTATATAAAATAAACTCCGCCAATAAAATTACAATCTCGTCTTCATTTTTTTCATCATAAATAAGTTTTCTACAATAATCTATATAAAACATTGATGATAACAAAGAATGATGTGTATTTAAATATGCTTTATTTTCTTTAAAGTCATTGACTTTTAATTTCATCAATTGAAAATTTGGATTTACTTTCCCTATGTCATGAAAAATAGGTATTGCCATAATAATTTGTTTTAATAAATCTTTAGCTTTATTTTTTAACTCATTATTAATATTTTCTTTTTGCCAAAAAACATCACAAAATCTATCAAAAATTTCATCTGAATTTTTACTTTGCCAAAATTTTATAAAATACTTGTTTGTTAATTCAGTATGTGCTAGTAAGGTTTCATATACTATCTCATTATCTTTAGATTTTTTATGAGCCTTGTATCGATTTATATTTTTAACTAAATTTTTTAAGATATCCGCTTCCATAAACAATCTCCTTTCTAAATTTAATTTAATAAACAACACTTGTTTCCATTAATCGTTTATAATATTTTAATCAATAAAATACTATATTTTTTCTTTTTTTAGCTTCTATTGTTTCTTTATTATCTTGATTTAATATTGAATATACTTGTTTGCCATCTAAAAATTTAACAAAACCATTTGTATATACAAATCTTTCTAATTTATAATTATTTACTTCTGCATCAATATTTTTTGGTAATGCTTCTTCATATTTAAATCGACTATATAATTCAATTTCATCTTCACTCAAAATTTTTCTTAATTGTCTAGAATTTTTTTCTATAAACTCTATATTATCTTTCTCCATAAAACTATCAATTCTATAATCATCTTGTATTACAAGTTGAGCTTCTTCCACGCCTAAATACTCAATATCTGCAAAATGATCATTTGTTCCTAAATATGGATAAAATTCACATTTATGATTTTGTATAGCCTCTTTGATTTTTTTAGCTTCCTCACAATCTAACAAAATACAAATTTCCCATTTAGGATTTTCAAGCCATTGTTCTTTTACTATCAAGTTTCCGCCCTGTTCTTTAGAAGCATAACCAACAGAATTATTAAATATCTGTATTTTTTTAGAGATAATACCTTTATTATTCAAAGGCAAAATAGCAATCTTCAAATTTTTTAGTTTCTCATAGAATTCCGGATACGATGACTCTAATTTCCCTTTTTTCTTTTTATTCGACAAAATATCTTGCATTTGACTGTAACCTTTATATCCTAAGATAGCTCCTAAAATGCCTAATAAAGCCACTCTATGAATATTGCCATACGTAAAATAACAATACGTATTCACTTCAGGCTTTTTAAAAAAAGCACTCTTTCCACTGAGTTTAAATTTTAAAATTTCCATTTATTGCACCTCTTTAGAGGTTATGATATTAAAGTATTTAGCAAATTTCATATCTTTATTTGCTAATTTTGTAGTATATGGATTGTAATAAATTTCTACAGATTTAATCTGCTGACTCATATCATTTAATATATCCACCAAATTTTTTAAATCTATAACATTAATATTTTTATCTTTAAGGTCTTTATCTTCAATGTCTTTATTTTCTTCATCTTCATCCTTTGAGAAAGTTACATATTCAGATAAATTAGGTAAATAAGTATCACTTTGCGTTTCTACAAAAACAGCAAATTCATTTTCACAGCCCACTTTAGAATTTGTTGCAAATGCTGTGGCAGATACCAATGCTGTACGCTTAAAATTTTGATAATCTTCTTCTGTATAACCTTCTGTAACACCTAAATCTACTAATTCTTTATAAGCAAGTGGATTAATTACAAATGGATAAAAATAATGTGCTTCATTACTTGTTATTTTTGTACCCAATGTAGAATTTTGAGCATCTTTTACTTCAATATCATCTTCTGATAAATTATTCGCCTTAGCTTTAGCTTTTGCTTTTACTTCATTTTTCTCTTTTGCTTTTGCATCTTTAAATGGAGATAAAATGTCCTGTTCTTCTGCATTAGTATCAATATATTTGTTAAATCCTTGACCAATTTGTACTGCACCAGTAATGGCAATATTACAACCAGCTTCCGCAAAAGTTGCACCAAAATTTTTTACATCTACTGCTGTCATTAAATTAGTCAAAACCTTTTTTACATCTTTTAAATCATCTTCACCAAATAATAATTCATAACGTTCTTTTAAAGTTCTAGGTGTTAAATTTATAGAACCATCCTTTCCTTTTTCTCCAAATGCTAATGATTTAATATATAAAACATTTTGTTCTTCATTATCCCACATCTTTTTCATTGGATATTTTAATGCCTTATCACTACCAAATACATTACCATCACTTGTTGATTTTGGATAACCTGAAAAATCTGCATTCCAATTTCCCATAATTGAAGAAATACCCAATATACCATATACTCGTTTATTCATAGTTTTATTTTCCATTTTTATATCCTCCTAAAATTATATTAGTTCTCATTAAATTATATTAGTTCTCATTTTAAACATTCTTTGCATTACTTTTTAATAATATATTTTCATCTAAATAGCCAAATAAAATCATTTCTTGATTTACTTTGTTTTGAGGCTTATAGCCTAAAATCATTGCATATAGCTTTTTCATATTATAATTATGGATAGATATATCATAATTATATTTTTTATATAACTGAAATAATCTCATCTTTATAATGTTATCACGCTTAGCATTAAGTACTGGATTTATCATAGATTGCATTCTCTTACCAGCTCTGCTTTTAAAAATAAAATATGATAATAATTGCCCTACTGCATAATAATATTCTTTATCATCACTAGGCATTATCAAATCCTCTTTAGACATAATTTTTTCTTTTACGCTTGTTCTAATTTTTGTTGCTATATCAGCCATTGTATCTCCTCCTTGTTCTTTTTTCATTTTAAGAAAATAATCCTTTAATGACCAATGCAAATTCAATTGTGATTTAGGTCTTAAGTTATATTTATCTTCATTTCGTATTGAATTTTTTATTAAATCTAAAGCAAATTTTTCTTCTGCTTTACTAAAATTATTATCAATTCCTTTATAAACCCAATCAAAAATTATATTACGATACATAATAATATTTTGTCTTAACACACTATCTTTTATACTCATATCATTTGCATCTATAAAATAATTTGTTCTCAAAAATTTTGAAAAAAATATTTCATTAATTAATGTACCAACACCTGTTCGTTTATCATAAACGCCATACTTCTTAGCAAATTCAGGTAATTTATCTCCTTTAATATCAATACTTATAAACTTCATATATTCAAAATTTGTTTTTAATCTATTTTGATAATCCACTATATTATCTTGAATCTGAATTTCTAATTCTTTGCCCTTTTGAATACGTAAATAATATCCTGAAGCCATTTCATCAAAATTATCGCGTTCGTCTTGATCACTATATGCTTTAATTCTATAATTTTTCGTATCTATATAAATATTATTTTTACCATTAGCAGCAAAATTCATTAAATACTCAAAAAATTGTTTTTGCAAAATAGCTTTATTTATATCTACTAAATAAGCAGCAGGAGTTTTTCTTGTCTTTATAGCTAAAAATGGTTTTTTAGCATTCATTCCCATATTATTATCTGGAATACCTTGTATTTTCCCATTAACTTCTACATTATAATCATTACTATTATAGATGCTAGGGAAAATATATCGATTATCTTCTTGAATAAATAACTCTTTATTCTTCCTATTTTCTTCTTCATCTGCTTCAAAAATTTCAAAGAAAATTTTAAGATAATCTTTCTTTTTTAAATCGATATTTATTAATTTATCAATAGAAAAAATATGCTGTTTTATCCAACTTCTACATTTTTCCAATATTTCTATATTTACAGGAGCATATTCTTCTTCAAATTTTTGATAAATCTTACTTGCTTCTTTAGATTTCTTATATTTTTTCTCTAAAGGATTTTTTAAAGTATCATAATAATTATCAATAATAGTTTCTGTTAATTTAGACGTAATACTTTCTTTTTTCACTGCAAATGATAAATAGTTATTAGAATGAATTACTTTTTTGCTATCCACTGGCTTATTCATAGAAATCAATTTACTATGATAATCATAAAAACATATCTCTTTAAAATAACTACCTTTTACTACAGCCTCACTCGTTCCTCGTTTTTTCTTATCAAGTTTTATATCTTGATAATTTTTTATCTTACCTTCAGCATCTACAATTATATAAGAACCATCTGCTGGTATATATTCGTCCAAGATAAGATTATTATCATAGTCTAATTCTCTTTTAAATACTTCTAAACATTCTTCAAACATAAAATTCCTCCTTTCTTTTAAATAAAGTTATAACCAACGATAATTCAAAAATCCACAGCCACGAGCGTTCATTTCCCCCAAACCAACACCTAAAGCGAAATACCACAAATCCTGAGCACGCTTATTATCTGCCACTTGTATTTGAACTTTATCGCCCAATAATTTTATACTTTTATATTCCATAGCAATTGGCTTTTTATTTTTAAGTTCTATCACAGTGTATAAGTCAAAATCTTCATCAATTTTTTCTTGATGATAAGCATTCCATTTTTTGATTAAATTAACTTTTAATCTTTGCTCAAATTCTGCAAAACTTATAGCTTCTTTCCAATAACCTTTTTCTGTTTTTATGATCATAGGCGTAAGCGTATACACTGTTTCTAATAATTTCTTTGGCAACACTCTAATCTCAGCTACTAATCCTTTAATTTCTTTAGTATGATTATCCACACATACTAATTTAAAATACTTTGCTAATTCTAAATCTACAGTACGTATAGTCAAAGTATATATCTTTCCTTTTTTATAAACCCGATCTTTTTCTATTGGATATAACTGATCATAGCAATAATTTTTGTAACTATTCTGTTCATGAAAATTTAACCACTTCTCATCAGTTTTAAAACCCGAATCAATAAAAGCTGTTATCTTTTCTTGAATTTTATTAATAGCAATATCTTCTAACAAAAAGATCTGCATTCGTATTTGATATACTCTCATCAAAATACTCCTTTCTAACCTTGTAAATATTGTGGACTATTTATCAATATTAAATAGCCCACAATATTTATAAATTTAATATTTAAGTACTAGATAATCTTTAACAGCCTTTTCTAATAGTTTTCCGCAATCAATATTTTCTGTTCTTATAATATAGTCTAAATTCCTAGAAATTTTTATTCTCTTTTCTACTGTTTTATCTTTATATTTTTTCAATACTCTAGTTATAATGTCCTCTTTAAAATCATCACTATTAAATAAAGACTTTAACTCAATTACATTTCGCATTGCTTTTCCTCCCCAAATATATTTATTTCAATCTTTAAAATAAATATATCACAAAATACCATCCATTTCAAGTTCAGATTAATAGTATTTTATTAAAATAATTAATTCCATAAAAAGATATAAATTGAAAAAAACATCTTTTTCTTATATAATATTTTTTGCTGATTAAAATTAACATTTTGTATTTGAATGATTATTAGTATTTTCATTCTAGATTAACTGTAACATTTGATGTTTTCTATGTTCTAAACTATATATCCTACTAAAACTTTTAAGTTTAGCACGATATGACAAAAAAACTGTAATAATTTGAGAAACTACTCAATTATTACAGCTTTTTTATATCTAAATTTAATTAAAGGAGATTTTATTTTGAATAAGGCTGAAATCTTACAATATCTTACTGATAAACAAATACCTTTCACTAAATATGAACATGAACCTATATTTTCTGTAGAAGAAGGCGACAAATCCAATCTTCCTAATCGTGAAAAGGTCATTCGCAATCTATTTTTATGTGATGCTAAAAAGAAAAATTTCTATCTTGTTTCTTTATTTGTGCATAAAAACATCAACCTCAAAGAATTAAGTGAAAAAATTCCTAGCAAACGTCTTAGTTTTGCAAAACAAGAAGCTATGGAACAAATGCTAGAAGTAAAACCTGGTAGCGTTACACCACTTGCCATATTAAATAACAAGGATAAAAATATCTTAATGATATTTGACAGTGAATTACAAAATCAAACAATAGGTATGCATCCTATGGAAAATACAGCCACTGTATTTTTAAAATTTGAAGATTTATATACTCTATTACTACCTCATGGTAATGAAATTCGCATTATTGATTTATAAGGTTTTTATAAATAATAATTGCCGATTTTCTTTTAGAGAAATAAATTCATGATATATTTCAAATTCTAACTTTTTGTGAAGTTTTATACTAGCTATATTCTTTCTAGCTACTTGAGCAGTAATTACCTTATATCCATAAAATTTAGCTATATTTTGTATTAACAGTATACTTTTAGTTGCTAATCCTTTATTCCTAAATGGTTTAAAAATTTCTACTCCTTCGCTAACTACAGTACTAGTATGTTGATATAATGATATCATACCCATTATCTGTCTATTTTCTACAATAGCAAATATCTCAAAAAATTTATTTTTATATTTCAATAAATTCCATTCTCTTATTATCTGTTTAAATTGTTCTTCTTTTAAATTAGGCATATAATATTTTGTCAATTCAAGATAATCATTTTCATTAAAATGTCGTAAATACAATTATTTACACCTCTAAATAGTTATTATATAGTAAAGAGGCAAATATCAAAAATATTTGCCTCTTTCTTAACTATACGATTTGGAATAAATAAAATTTAAGATAATAAGTTTCTGGAATACCAAATACAATTGGATGGTCAGGAGATTGCTGACGTGCTTCAATCTGACGAAGTGTTACTTTGGCATCACTTGCTGCTTCATTTAACATTTTCAAGAATAAATCTTCTTTCATGAAGTGAGAGCAAGAACAAGTTGCTAAATATCCGCCACGTGGCAATAATTTCATTGCACGTAAATTGATATCTTTATATCCACGATAAGCATTTGTTACAGTCGCATGAGATTTTGTAAATGCTGGTGGATCTAAGATGATAAAATCATAATCTTTATTTTTTTCTTCAATAAGTTTAGTCAATAAATTAAATACATCAGCTTTAATCGCTTTAGCATTATCAAGCCCATTCATTTCAATATTTTTAGTAGTCATATCTACTGCTTCTTGAGAAATATCTACAGCTGTTACAGATAATGCACCGCCACTAGCAGCATTTAAAGCAAACGCTCCTGTATGAGTGAAGCAATCTAATACTTTTCTGCCTTTTGCCAAATGAGCTACGGCTCTACGATTGTATTTTTGGTCTAAGAAAAAACCTGTTTTTTGTCCGTTTTCTACATCAACATTATATTTAATATTATTTTCAGTGATGACTAAAGTTGTATGTTCCTTACTTTCATCTAATAATGGATGTTTATAAAATCCTTTGTATTCTTCCATGCCTTCAAGTTTGCGTATTTTAACATCATTGCGTTCATAAAAGCAATTTATTTCTTCGCCATATTCACGCATGATTTCAATTACTTTGCTAAAAATAACATCTTTGCGAACTTCGATACCTAAAGATAAAACTTGTGCTACTAATACATCTTCAAAACGGTCAATTGTAAGCCCAGGAAAACTATCTGCTTCACCAAAAATCAAACGACAGCAGTTGAAGTCTTCACCCATTACTTGACGGCGATAATCTATAGCATAACGCACGCGACGTTCCCAAAATGCTTCATCAAATTTATCATTAGCATTTGTGGAAATAATTCTTATGCGAATTTTAGAATTATCATTGATAAAGCCTGTACCTAGGTATTTGCCTTTATTTGTAAGTACATCAACTAAATCGCCATTTTCATAAGTGCCATCAATGTCGATTACTTCATCGCCAAAAACCCATGGATGACCATGTTTTACAGAGCGTTCTCCTTTTGGTGTAATTTTTATTTTTGTAAATTCTCTCATTTTCTTCGTCCTTTTCTTTAAAACTACAAATAAAATATTATGCTCTATTATATCAATTCTTATTAAAGCCTTCAAATATAATCTATAATAAATTAAAATATATTTATTACCTTAGCGAAAGGAGTTTCATTATGTATCTAAAAGAAATAGATTACTCTTTGCGAAATGAAACACTCATACATAAGTTGACAATTATTTGGCAAAAATCAGTTGAAACTACACATTTATTTCTTTCTCCTCAAGTAGTCATAGGATTAAAACAAATTCCGATTTTACTCGTATCATTTACAGATGATGATACGCCTATCGGTTTTGCTGGAATTGCTGACGATAAATTAGAGATGTTATTTTTAAGTCCTGATTATTTTCAACAAGGTATCGGCTATAAAATGATTTCCACAGCCATACAAGATTATCAAATTAAATATGTTGATGTAAATAAACAAAATCCTAAAGCTCTAAAATTTTATTTACGACAAGGTTTTACTATTTTTAAACATTCACCTGTAGATAGTGATAACCGCCCCTTCCCCATATTACATCTAAAAAAATAAATCTAAGCTATAAAGAAAATCTTTCCTAGCCCTGTATTTTCAAGGAATAATCTTCTTTATAGCTTTTTTCATTTTTCGCTTATTTATATCCCCTAGTAGAGCTTGTGGCTAAATATTTATCGTTTTATACTAATTTACATAATCATACAATGGTGAGGATAATTATGACAAAATTATTACAAGAAATACAAACTTATTGGACAAATCGTGCCGAAGGATATTCTCAAGTCAATCAAGGCGAATTACATAGTGAACAAAAACATAAATGGCAACAAACTTTATTGCAATACATTCCTTTTAAAGCTAATAAAAATATAAAAATCTTAGATATAGGCACTGGGCCAGGCTTTTTTGCTATTATTTTAGCTCAATTAGGTTTTGATATCACAGCCATTGATTATACTGAACAAATGCTTTTAGAAGCTAAACAAAATGCAGGTAAATTCAGCGAACAAATCGACTTTCAACAGATGGACGCTCAAAATTTAAATTTTCCTGATGAAAAATTTGATGTCATCGTTACACGCAATCTGACATGGAATTTAGAAAATCCGCAACAAGCTTATAGTGAATGGCATCGCGTCTTGAAAAAAGATGGCGTTTTATTAAATTTTGATGCTAATTGGTACAACCATTTATTTGATGAGCAAAAACGACAAGCCTACGAAGAAGATAGAAAAATGGTTGCCAAAGCTCATATGGACGACCACTATACTTGCACCGATATTGATGCTATGGAAAATATCGCCAGACAAGTTCCTTTGAGCAGTATAAATCGACCTGATTGGGATAGAGAATTTTTAACTAAAATTGGTTTTACTACGATAAATATTATTCCAGATATCTGGCAACAAGTATGGAGCGATGAAGAAAAATTAAATTATGCTTCTACACCAATGTTTTTAATCAAAGCAATCAAATAATCTAAATCAATATTAAATGGGGAATTTTTATGGAAACAAAAATCAAAGATAGAATTATTAATTATTGGACAAAACGCAGTGAAAATTTTGCTCAATTACGACAAGAAGAATTGCATAGTTATATGTCTGAATTATGGCTCACTGAAATCACTAAATATTTACCGCAAAGACCTTGCAAAATTCTTGATGTAGGCACAGGCACTGGCTTTTTTGCCAATCTACTTGCCCAATATCATCACGAAGTAGAAGGCATTGATTTAACAGCTTCCATGATTGAACAAGCTAAACAATCTTTAACAAAACTTCAACAGCATAATTATAAAATTAATTTTCAAGTGATGGACGCTGAAAATCTTTATTTTTCAGATAATACTTTTGATGTCGTCATCTCTAGAAATCTTACATGGACTTTGCCCAATCCACAAAAAGCTTATAGTGAATGGTATCGCGTATTAAAACCACAGGGAATTTTATTGAATTTTGATGCCGATTATGGCAATGAGCAATTTTATCAAACTAAAATAGAAAATCTACCGTTAAATCATGCTCACCGCCAAGTGAAACCAACACTTATGCACGAATGTGATTTAATCAAAAATAGCTTAGAAATATCTTCAAAAATACGTCCTGATTGGGATTTACGCATTTTAAAACAACTTCAATTCAAAGATGTATTTGCTGATACGAATATCGGTCAACGCATTTACAAACATCAAGATAAATTCTACAATCCTGCTCCTGTATTTTTAATCTACGCACAAAAATAAATTAATTATTTATTATTACTCTATTTATATTTTATATAGGAAAATCATGAAAAAATATATACTACATCGTTTACTCTATTTAATACCTATTTTATTAGGTATTACTTTATTCACTTTTATTTTATTACATTCAACTAATGATATTGTCGATATCATGGAACTAAATCGTGGAGTCGTTTATTCAGAAGCCACTAAAACGCAAATTCGCCAAGATTTAGGTTTAGACCAGCCGATATTTATTCAATATCTAAATTGGCTATTATCCATATTATCTGGCAATATGGGGACTTCTTACCTTTCTGGAAAAGATGTTTCTTCTCTGTTTTTTGATAAATTGCCACAGACTTTATATCTAACATTTAGCTCTATCTTATTGACTCTATTGATATCTTTACCACTTGGTATTTTATCAGCGATTAAACAAAATAAAATAATTGATTATATAATTCGCCTATTTAGCTTTATCGGCAATTCTTTGCCTGGATTTGTGGTGGCTTTAATTTTAATTTATATTTTCTCCGTACAATTAAAATTAATTCCTGTTTTAATTGATAATAATTTTATTGGTCTTATTTTGCCTTCCATAGCACTTGCCCTGCCTATGAGTGCAAAATATATCCGCCAAATCCGCATTGTAGTCATTGAGCAACTTCATCAAGATTATGTACGCTGTGCTAAAGCTCGTGGTTTAAAATTATCTACAATTTTAATTCACAGCATTTTAAAAATGATTACACTTCCACTTTTAACGCTTATTTGTCTATCTATTGGTTCACTTTTAGGTGGCAGTGCCATCATTGAAACTATTTTCCGCTGGGACGGTGTCGGCAAATTGGCTATTGATGCTATCAACCTTCGCGATTATCCCATCGTTTTAGCATATGTATTTTATCTCTCTCTTATCTATATGTTTATCAATCTGATTGCAGATATCTTATATCATTATTTAGATCCTAGAATAAAACAACAATGGAAAGCTTAATATGAATACTAATTTTAAATTTTATTTATTAACTTGTGCTATTTGCATTTTACTATTCATCACTATCCTAGCACCATATATCGTACCATTTGATCCTTATGAACAAAATTTAGCCAATACACTACAAGCACCTAATGCCATACACTTACTCGGTACAGATAAATATGGTCGCGATATCTTTTCTCGCATTTTAATTGGTGCTCAAACAACTATTTTTTCTTCATTATTTCTCGTCATTATATCAAGTGTTTTCGGTTCTTTAATCGGTGTTATCTGTGGCTATTTTGGCAAAAACTTAGACAATCTTTTAATGCGAATCACAGATATTTTTCTTGCTTTTCCAGGAATTATCTTTGCTATCGCTTTAGTTGGTATTTTAGGCGGTAGTATTTTCAATGCCATACTGGCACTTTCATTGATTTCCTGGCCCAAATTTGCACTACTTGCTCGCAGTCAAACTTTAGTTTTAAAAAATTCTCTATTTATTAAAGCAAGCATTATCAATGGTTCTAGTGATTTCAAAATTATCTACAAACATATTTTACCTAATATATTCCCCATTTTACTCACTACGGCTACTTTGAATATCGGCACTATGATTATGGAAATTGCTGGTCTATCTTTTTTAGGCTTAGGTGCTATGCCTCCATCAGCAGAATGGGGTGCCATGATGAGCAGTGGTCGTATTTTTTTACAAATTGCTCCATGGATGATTTTAGCTCCTGCTGCTGCTATTTTTCTCACAGTATTACTATTTAATCTATTTGCTGATATACTTAATGATAAACTAGATCCTAAACAATTATCCTAAAATAAAATAGGAGGTTTTCATGTCTTTTTCTAAAGTCCTAGCATTATGTTTATTTTTAATAAGTTTTTATTTAACAGGTTGTACTTCCGATAACACTACTTCTTCCACAGAAAAAGTATTTCATTTCGGCACTACTGCCTATGGTATTGAAATGGGCAATACTGGTCTAAATCCGCACCATGATTATTCCGGCTGGTCAACAGTTCGCTATGGCGTTGGTGAAACATTATTTAAATTTAATGATAAAATGCAACTTGAACCATGGCTGGCTAAAAGCTATGAACAATTAGATGATTATACTGTAAAAATCACCTTAAAAGATAATATTAAATTTTCTAGTGGTAGAGCCTTAGATGGTCAAGCTGTCAAAGAATGTCTAGAAGATTTAATCAAAAAACATGACAGAGCTCCTTTTGATTTAAAAATTGCCTCAATCACAGCTGATGGTCAAGATGTCATCATTAAATCACAAGAAAAAGTACCTGCCCTTTTAAATTATCTCAGCGATCCTTATGGTGCCATTATCGATATGCAATATGGCATTACTGCTGATAATAATGTAGCTGGTACTGGTCCTTTTATCGCGACTAAAGTATCAGATAAACAAATTGAACTCGTAAAAAATCCTAATTACTGGAACGGCAATGTAGCCATGGATAAAGTAATTATAACTGAAGTAATAGATGGCGATACGCTCACTATGGCATTGCAAACTGGAGAATTTGATGCTGTCCAAGGACTTCCTTATGCTAATTTAGATTTATTCCAAAATAATCCCAATTATCATGTGAGTTCAATAGCTACTTCTCGCTGTTTTTTTGCCCAAATAAACTATAACAATCCTATACTTCAAGATTATAATGTTCGCAAAGCTATAGCTATAAGTTTAGATAAACAAGGTTTTACGCATAACCTACTCCAAGATAATGGGTCTATATCCATTGGTGCTTTTCCAGATAATTTCACCTTTGGTGGCGATAAATTACAAACTGTAAATTACAATCCAACAGAGGCTACAGAACTATTAGCCCAAGCTGGCTGGATAGATAATGATGGTGATGGCTATGTTGATAAAAATGGGCAAAAACTCATACTTCGCTGGCTGACTTATCCTGGTCGCCAAGAATTGCCCTTGCTTGCAGAAATCGCTCAAGCCAATCTAAAAACTATCGGCATTGACTTAAAAATCAACAATACTATCAATCAACAAGAATTTTTAGCTAGTGGAAACTGGGATATCTATGCCAGTGCCTTTGTAACTGCACCGACTGGCGATCCAGAATATTTCTTCACTACACATTGTCTCCAAAATTCAGCCAAAAATCGTGGTAAATATTATAACGATAAATTAGAAATCTTAGCTCAAAAACTGCATAATGAATTCGATAGTCAAAAACGAGCTGACTTAGCAGTGCAGATGCAACAGATTTTATTAGATGATTATGGCTTTATCTTCGCTTCTCATTTAAAAATGTCTTTTGTCTCTAAGTCCAAGGTCATAAATTTTGTAGCTCATCCTAGTGATTATTATGAAATCACTGCCGATTTAGATTTTAAATAATAAATAGGTAGGTCAATCATGTCCTTATTAACTATTCGAGATTTAACTATTTCCCATAATAAGCAAAATATCTTAAATAACATCAATCTAAAATTAAATACTGCTGAAATAATTGGTATTGCTGGCGGTTCTGGCTCTGGAAAAAGTACTTTATTAAACAGCATTTTACATCTATTGCCCCAAGATTTTAATATTCAAGGTGAAATCTATTGGCAAGATAAAAATTTATACAACTTAAAAGCAAAACAATTAACTCATATCTATGGTAAAGAAATAGCCTTTATTTCGCAAAACCCGCAAACATTTTTTTGCCCTGTCCGCACTATAAAAAGTCAATTCATTGAAACCATATCAGCACATCAAAAAATCACAGCTGATAAAATCATCTCTCAAGCATTAGATATTTTTACCAAAATAGGTTTAAATGACGGCAAAAATATTTTAAATGCCTATCCCTTTATGTTATCTGGTGGCATGAACCAACGCATTAATATCGCCCTTACAATGATGTTAAAACCTCAATTATTAATTGCTGATGAGCCTACTTCTGCTTTAGATGTCATGTCCCAAGCTAAAGTTTTACAAGAATTATTATTAATGAAACAAAAATTAAATACGAGCATTTTATTCGTATCTCATAATTTAAAAGTTTTAGCCAAAATAGCAGATAAAATCATCATCATGCACCAAGGCAAAATAATTGAACAAAATCCCACAGAAATTCTTTTAGCCAATCCACAAGAAAATTACACTAAAAAATTATTACAAGCCATTATCACACTAAAAAAATAAACACCTAAAGAGGTACTTTCATGCAAGAAATTTTAAAAGTCATTAACTTGACTAAAAACTATCTAAAAAATGACCATGATTTTAAAGCTTTAGATGATATAAACTTCACCTTGAAAAAAGGTGATAGCCTTGCCATTGTCGGCGAAAGTGGCTGTGGCAAATCTACATTAGCCAATATTTTAATAAGACTTGAAACGCCAACTACAGGAGAAGTATTATTTAAAGATAAAAATATCCATCAATATTCTAGACAAGAATTAAAACAATTTTATCGCCAAGTACAAATGGTCTTTCAATTACCTCAAGAATCATTTAATCCGCGTCAACGTCTAGGCGATAGTATTATTGAGTCACTCCTCAATATTGGTACAAACAAAGCTCAAGCAAAACAAATTTTAGATGATTTATTAACTAAGGTAGCTTTACCCTTGGAGATAAAAAATAAATATCCTCATCAAATAAGTGGTGGTCAATGTCAGCGTTGTGCTATAGCTAGGGCTATTTCTATTAAACCTCAAGTTTTAATCTGTGATGAAATAACATCTGCATTAGATACGATAACGCAAATGGAAATTTTGAATTTACTATTAAAACTTCGCCAAGAATTAGATTTAAGCATTATTTTTATCTCTCATGATTTAGCTTTAGTCCAAAAATTATGTAATAAAATATTGATTATGTATCAAGGAAAAATCATTGAACGAGGATTAACCTCAGAAGTTCTAAAAAATCCCCAAGAAGAATACACAAAAGAATTAATCAATATATGTAGTTAAAACAACTATATAAAACAAAAAGATTGCACTAGAAAATTTGGTTCTATAATAAATGTTGGGGTAAGAGAAAATTCTCTTGCTTCAACATTTAT
>SAMEA3387488__coassemble_3066_pt1 | contig 7855 bp, 8 predicted proteins | sample SAMEA3387488__metabat2_low_PE_027 | metagenome-assembled genome bin SAMEA3387488 (sample SAMEA3387488) | Felis catus | biome: Faeces | place: United Kingdom | collected 2012
TAGAAGAAATTTTAAATGCGATTACCCATGGAGTGGGAACGCTACTAGCAGTTATTGGTTTGGTTGCAATGTTGTATTATGGCTATGATAAAGGAATTTTGCATTTAACAAGTATCATAGTATATGGTGTTTCCATGATATTATTATATTTAGCTTCGACACTGTATCATAGTTTTAGTTTTTGCAGTCAAAAAGTGCAATCTGTATTTAAATGTATAGACCATTCGGCAATATATTTACTAATTGCAGGCAATTATACGCCATTTGCTCTGATAGCTCTATATGGTACTTTAGGCTGGGCTGTATTTGGCGTAGTTTGGGGATTGGCTTTAGCGGGAATAGTATTTCAAATTTTCTTTTATAATCGTTTCCGTGTCATTGGTACTATTTGTTATTTAGTCATGGGTTGGCTTGCTGTTACCATCGTAAATCCACTACTTGATACTTTGTCTGTAGAAGCTATTTGGTGGCTTGTAGCTGGTGGTGTTTTATATAGTATTGGAGCAATTTTTTATTTAGTGCGTAAAATACCATATAATCATGTTATTTGGCATGTTTTTGTGATTTTAGGCAGTGCAGCTCATTTTATTACAATTTATTGTTATGTATTGCCACTTAGTATAGATTAATTATTTTGATAAAATAAAGGCTCAATTATCTAAAATAATGGTAGATAGTTGAGCTTTTTCTTATTTTCTGTTTTAATTAGAAATAAGAGGATTGACGAGAAAAAGAGCTAATTATATAAAGAGAAAATATATAGTCTAGGATATAAATTTTATAAAAGGAGAGTGTTTTTGATGAATGAAGATTTAATGAACCTAGGAAAATCGGAAGAGGAAATAGAGCAAGAAGTAGAATCTTTATGTCGCTGGGCTGCTGCTAGAGCTGGCGTAATTGTCGTAGCACCTATACTTGGTCAAATTGCTCTAGCTGCTAATGAAATCTATTTGATAAAACGCATAGCAAATGTATATGATAAAAAATTCGATGAAACGGCTAGCTGTGCTTTTGTAGGAGCTTTAGGCGGTACATTTGTAGGTCAAAGTTTAGCGACTTTGATACCATTTCCACCATTACAAATTCCAATCGGTATGGCTGTAACTTATGCTGTAGGTAAGGCTGCTAATGCATGGATAAAAGATGACATGCCAGATATTAGCGAATATGCTGATAAATATAAAGATATTTTTAATAAAGCAAAAGAAGATGTAAAAAATATCATACCTAGTTTAAAAAATAATCCTGATAAAGATAAACCATTGGGAGATGAAGATAAAAAATTTAAATTTTAATATTAAGGAGGAGAAATAATGCGAAGTGCATTTGATATTATCGGACCAATAATGATAGGGCCATCAAGTTCACATACAGCAGGCGCTGTGAGATTGGGATTGATGGCTAGAGCTATCTTAGGTGAAGAAGTAAAAATTATAAATATAAAATTATATGGTTCATTTGCGCAAACATATAAAGGTCATGGTACAGATAGAGCTTTGATTGCAGGTATAATGGGTTTTAAACCAGATGATGAAAGAATACGTAATTCTTTAGAAATAGCCAAAGAGAAAAATATTGAATTTAATTTTTCTAAAGTGGATTTAGAAGATGCACATCCTAATACAGCTATTATAGAATTGATAGGTGTAACAGATAGAAAAATAGAAGTTACAGGTGCGTCCATTGGCGGAGGCAATATAATTATTTCTGCTGTTAATAATTATGAAGTACAATTAAGTGGGAAATATCCATCAATAATTATCGTACATCAAGATATGCCAGGTGTAGTAAATGGTGTTACTGCAGCTTTAGCACGCTATAATATAAATATTGCCTATATGAAAGTTTCTCGAAGCGAAAGAGGAGCAGAAGCTTTGATGAATATTGAAGTTGATGATACAATTTCTGATGAGGCAGTAAAAGCTTGCAGTAGAGTTATTGGTGTAAAAAAAGTATTGCGAATTGATGCTATTTAATGAGGTGATTTTGTGATAAATTTTTCTTGCATACAAGATTTGATAGATATAGCAAATGCACAAGAGCGAACTATTGATGATATCGTTGTAGAATATGAAGCAACACATAGTTTTAAATCTGTGATTTATATTAAAGAAAATATGCAAACTATTTGGCAAGTAATGAAAGAGTCAGCAGAAAAAAGTATAAATAATACGCAAAAATCTGTCAGTGGCATGGTAGGCGGAGATGCTCAAAAATTATTCACATTTAAAGATAGTTTTGCTGGCGATTTTGTCAAAGAAGCAGCTTCTTATGCAGTAGCTGTAGCAGAAACAAATGCTGCTATGGGGAAAATAGCTGCTTGCCCAACAGCTGGTTCTTGTGGTATTGTTCCAGGGGCTTTGATTGCTGCTCAAAATCATTATAATTATGATGATGAGCAGATTTGTAATGCATTATTTACAGCGACAGGTATCGGCATGGTGATTGAAAATAATGCCATGATTGCAGGTGCTCAAGGTGGTTGTCAGGCTGAATGCGGTTCAGCAGCTGGTATGGCAGCGGGAGCGTTAGTTCATCTTGCAGGTGGCTCTCCAGAACAGATTGGCAATGCAGTAGCCTTAGCGATTAAAAATTTATTAGGTTTAGCTTGTGACCCTGTGGCAGGGCTTGTAGAAGTTCCTTGTGTAAAACGCAATGGATTTGCAACGACAGTAGCGATTTTGGCAGCAGATATGTCCCTTGCTGGTATAAAATCAGTGATACCAGTAGATGAAGTAATTGATGCTATGTATCGCATTGGCAAATCTATGCCAAAAAGTATACGCGAAACAGCTACTGGCGGTCTAGCTACTACACCTACAGGTATAGCTTTAAAAGAAAAAATCTATAGCAAATAATGATTGATATAAGGAGAAGGGAAGAGCAGTTGCATTTATGTAAAAAAATTATCTATATGACTTTGGGAATATATATGATGATGATATCAATATGTTTAGCAGGTCAAAGTGATAATTTATCTAAAGAAACATCAGAAAAAATAAATTTAGTATGGCAACCAGTTATTGATGAAGAAAATGATTTATCAAAAATTGATAAGATTCCAGGAGTAAATGTCGTATCACCATCGTGGTTTGTAATTGATAGTGAACAAGGGCATATTCAAAATAAGATAGATATAAATTATTTAAAAAATGCAAGAGAAAAAGGTTATAAAATATGGCCATTAATTCATAATGATTTTAATGCCGAAATGACACATAAATGGTTAAATGATAAAAAGGCAAAGGATTATATCATTCGTCAATTGATATTTTATGCACATCGTTATAATATTGAAGGCTATAATTTTGATTTAGAAAATATCTATGATGAAGATAGAGATAAATTGACTGAATTTATGAAAGAAGTAACTGAGGCACTACATCAAGATGAAGTTATAATCTCTATGGATATAACGGTGGCTTCAGATATGGAAAATTGGTCTAAATGTTATGATAGAAAAGCATTAGGCGAATATGTAGATTATCTTGTTTTGATGGCATATGATGAGCATGGTAGATTATCTAAAACAGCAGGGTCAGTAGCATCATTAAATTGGGTGGAAAATGGAGTAAAAGATTTAACAGAGCAAGTCCCTTCAGAAAAAATCATCTTAGGAATTCCTTTGTATATGCGTTTATGGGAAGAAGATTATGAAGGTAATATATCAGCTAAAACCTTAAATATGGAAGATGCCAATAAATTAATGAAGGAAAAAGATAAATATCCTATTTGGCTAAAAAATGAAGGTCAAATATATTTTGCTTATCATGAAGATGGAAAAATATATCGTGTATGGAAAGAAGATGTAAATTCTTTGCGCTTAAAAGTAGATTTAGTCAAAAAATATAAACTTGCAGGAGTAGCCTCATGGAGAAAAGGTTTTGAAACAAAAGATGTTTGGTCAATGATAAATAAAAGATTGAATAAATAAAATAAAAATCTGCCTAGAAATTAATATTAATTATAGGCAGATTTTATATTGGGGAGATAAATTAAAAATGTCAAATAGAGTATTAGGTGGAATATTTTTAACTATAGCAGCTAGTATTTGGGGTGGAATGTTTGTAGCTGTAAAATTAGTAGTTGACCTTATTCCGCCAATCCCTTTGGTTTGGTTTAGATATTTAATAGCTTTTGTAGTGTTATCGATTATTGTTATTTATCAAGGTGTAAATTTAAAAATAGATAAAAAAGATATTTGGATATTAATGAGTATAGGGATTATAGGACATACTATATCTATCGTTACACAAGAATATGGTACAATGTATTCTTCAGCACAAATGGGTTCAGTAGTAACTTCGGCAACACCAGCATTTATGTTAATTTTTGCAATGTGGTTATTAAAAGAGCGAATTACTATCCGCAAAATATTATCTATTGTATTAGCAACAGTAGGGGTAATATTAATTGCAGGTATTGATAATATGGAGTTTGATAAGCAATTAGGCGTATTTTACTCAACGATTGCAGCACTTACTTGGGCTTTAATGTCAGTATTATTAAAATTAATTCCGAGTAAATATCCACCACTCGTGATAAATTTTTATGCAGTGATTACGGGAATAGTTTGTTTAGCACCATTTAATGTGTTTACAGTAAGTGCATTACCTTGGGATGAAATATTAAATCCAGTTATGGTAGGTTCTGTAGTATATTTAGGTGCAGTATCTACGGCAGGAGCTTTTATGTTATGGAACAAAGGCTTATTATTGATGGACGCTGGAGCTAGTGGATTGTTTTTCTTTTTTCAACCAATAGTAGGGACATTTTTAGGTTGGTTAATTTTAGATGAACAAATCACTTTGAATTTCTGGATAGGAAGTATATTGATTTTTATAGGTGTATTTTTAGTTACAGTTAGAAATGAATAAAAAGATAAGAAAGAAAAAAACAGCCGTAAAATTTACGACTGTTTTTTTAGATTAAAAGCAAAATTATTCATCTTTTTCATGAGTAACAGATAGAAAACTACTAAGCATGATACTGATACAACCAATACTAGTAAATACAATAAGAATAGCGATTGCCTTAGTATACATACAAGTAGGGGAAATATCACCATAACCAATTGTGCCAAATGTAATAACAACATAATAAAATAAATCAAAAATAGTAAGCGTGTCTACAGAATAAGCATTAGGATAATAAATATTACCGATATAGCAACATAAAGTTAAAATACTAAGAAATGTAAAAATAATAAGTAAAGCTACTTTCCAAAGATTATGATGATTAAAGATGTTGGTGTAAGATAAGATATTTTTTAAAATAAATCTTAAAGTATTTAAAAGTAAAATATAACAGATAAATAAATTGATACAAGATAAAATGAAAGCAATAGTTTGAATAAAAAATGTAGTGTCAAAAGGATAAGTAATATATACAAGACCAAGATTTATATAAATAAGGGAAAAAATAGAATTTAAAGAAAAAGCACCGACATCGATTATTTTGATTAAGATAGTAGAGAAAAAATAAATAATATAATAAAAAATATAGATAAGAAATAAAGATAATGGTAAAACTAGAATTGCTGATAAAATTAAAGAAAAATTTTTAGTTAAGAAAAAGAATAAAGAAGAGCAAAAGCTACATATGAAGATATAAGAAATTAAACGAAATAAATAGGAGTTTTTATGTATTAAGGTATAAAAAAATTTAACTGGTTGATGCGTGAAATGAGAAAATTCATTTTGAAAAGAAATTGTATCTATAGCAAAAAATTTATATTTATTATGAGTAGTGATTAATAACAAAAATAAAATTGTTAATGTACTTAAAAATAGGATAGATAATTCTTGGAAGATATAAAGCAAGATAAAAACTCCTTTAATTAAATTTTAAAATAAAAATGGAATACCTATTAGGTATTCCATGACTTATAACATATTAAAATTCAGCTGAATTTTATTTTTGGTGGAGATGAGGAGAATCGAACTCCTGTCCGAAAGTATTGTTTCATAGCTTTCTCCGAGTGCAGTCTATATTTTAAATTCGCAAAACTATCGCCTATAGACAGGCTATAATTTTACTATCTCGATAAAATTCCCTAAAAATCTCCGAGAATTGATTTTTAAGTATCCCACTGTTGGCCTCTTTTCTATTCACGTGGGAAAAGAATAGAAAGAGGTTAGCATTAAGCTGCTAAAGCGTATTCTTTGTTAGCTTTTATATTTAAATAAAAGTTTCACCTTACTAACGGGTTGATGACCTCCCGACTCGCTTACCATGCACCAACTACCCCCGTCGAAACCATTACATCCCCGAGAGTTAATATATTATATCATAAATAATAATTAAAAGCAATAAAATAAGGTTGATATAGATGTAAAATGAAATTTTATATCAAAATTTTAGAATGATATATTTGAAATGAAAATTCTTTTGCTAATGAAAAATTTTTTCTAGATTGAAATTTGATGTACAAAAGAAATTATTAAAGCTAAAATGTTGATTTTGAAAGTCTTTTTAGCTTTAGATTTATTTTTAATAATTTTTATTATGTTAAATAAAATTGCTATTTATAAAATTTTCTTAAAAATATTTTGAAATAATATTGCATTTTTAATATAGTAGTATTATAATAAGCTTGTAAGAAAAAACATAAGGAATAAATAATAAATTTAATTTAAATAGAGAGAGGAGTTATCAATATTGTTAGAACAGTTTAAAGGAAAATTAATAATTTCTTGTCAAGCTCTTCCTGATGAACCATTACATAGTCCGTTTATTATGGGACGAATGGCGTTAGCAGCAAAACAGGCTGGTGCAGTGGGTATACGAGCACAAGGTGTAGAAGATATAAAAGAAATTAAAAAAGTAACAGGTCTTCCTGTTATCGGTTTGATTAAACGAAACTATGATGATTCTGAAATTTATATCACAGCTACCAAAAAAGAAGTAGAAGAATTATTGGAAAGTGGTTGTGAAATAATCGCTTTAGATGCGACATTGCGTAAACGTCCAAATGATGAAAAATTAGAGGATTTAGTTAAATTGATAAAAGACAATGGTAAAATCGCTTTAGCTGATATCTCTAATGATGAAGAAGGGATTTTTGCTCAGAAAATAGGTTTTGATTGTGTATCTACAACATTATCTGGATATACAGATTATACACCTAAATTAAAAGGCCCTGATTTTGGGTTGGTAGCAAGAATGGTGGATAGACTTGATATCCCAGTTTTTGCAGAAGGTAGAATAAATACACCAGAAGATTTAAAAATAGCTTATGAATGTGGTGCTTTTGGTGCGATTGTCGGTTCAGCAATCACAAGACCACAGTTGATAGCTAAAAATTTTGTTAATGTTTTAAAAGATATTGATATAAAATAATTGGAGAAAATAAAATCTTAGATGATTTTCTACCTATGGAGAATGATATTTAAATTAGTGTAACTTTAAAAATAGGTTAGTTCTTATCTAGAAAATGCACATCGTACAGGTATTATAACAACAAAAATAAGTAATTTGAAGGAAGACATTTTTTAAGTGAATTTTTAATTTTTGTAAATATATGAGATGGTTTAATATGAAAAAAATATTGGCTAGCTTGATTGTTTCAGCTACAGTAGCAGCTATTTTACTATTGATTTTAGTGTTAGTAACTCTAGAAATAGCTGGATAGCCGTAGATTCTATAGCAGTATGTAGGAACTTTATCACCAATACAAGGTTAGATGGAAAATATCGGTATAGTTGGTTAGGCAAATAGAGCATGTTATATTGGTATTGGCAATCAAGATGGTAAAACAGGTGCAGATTTTTATAAATTTGATTTAAAATCAAAAGAATTTAGAAAGTCAAAAGCGTTCAGAATAAATAAATGATAAAAAGGCAGATGATTGTAG
>SAMEA3387488__coassemble_3899_pt1 | contig 5541 bp, 8 predicted proteins | sample SAMEA3387488__metabat2_low_PE_027 | metagenome-assembled genome bin SAMEA3387488 (sample SAMEA3387488) | Felis catus | biome: Faeces | place: United Kingdom | collected 2012
AAAAAAACTGCACCTCCAAAAGTTGTTTTGTGTCCAACTTTTGGGGTGCAGTTCAGATTATAACGCTTTTTTTATTGAGATAGTTTCATTTGATAAGCTTCGCCCCAAGTTTTCATTGCTTCTAGAATAGGTTTTAAACTAATACCTGTTTCGGTTAAAGTGTATTCAACACGCGGAGGAACTTCAGCATATACTGTTCGATAAATAAGACCATTTTTTTCCATATCTCTTAATTGAGTTGTTAACACTTTTTGAGAAATATTTCCTAGAGATTTTTTTAATTCACCAAATCTTTTTGTTCCTGAAGCTAAATCACGTAAAATTAATACTTTCCATTTATCACCTATTAACATAAGTGTTGTTTCTACAGGACATTGGGGTAAATTTTTTGTTTTTAGCATAATATGTTCACCATTTCTAGATAAATTATTATTTATTATATAAATGAAAATTAAGAAAGTCAATTTATGAATTATATTTAAAAATTTTTATCTATAAAAAATCCTATAGTTTATATAATTGTTACTTAGAGGTAACTAAATAACAAAAAAGTGCTTACTTTACAGCTATATATCGCAAGTATAAAATAGGTTTTGTAAAAATAAGAAATGAAAATTTTCTAGGAGGTCTTTATAATGAAAAAAGTAATTGAATTTTTACAACAAAATCCTGTACAATATCTTGCCACAGTTGGTAGAGACGGCAAAGCAAAATGTAGACCATTTATGTTTGTTTTGGCAAAAGATAATAAACTTTGGTTTAGTACAAATAATACTAAAGATGTTTATAAAGATATGCAAAAAAATCCATATATTGAAATATCTATTGCTTCTCCTCAATATGCATGGCTTCGTTTAAATGGAAAAGTTGTTTTTGAAGAAAATAAGGAAATAAAAGAAGCTTGTATGAATAATCCTATTATTAAAAGTCAATATAAAACAGCAGATAATCCTATTTTTAAAGTATTTTATCTAGAAAATCCTCATGGCACAATAGCTGATTTTTCTGGTAAAGAACCATATGTTTTTTGAGTAAAAAAAGCAAGATACTAAGTAATGTATCTTGCTTTTCTATTAATATAATTTTTATTCAAAGTATAGATATACACCTAGTATACCTTGTTTTTGGGATATCCAGATGGTATTTTCTTTATTATTTACTTCATTGCTTACAGCATAAGGTAAATTATTATTAAGCATAACTTGGTCAAGTGGCCAATATACGCCATTGATGCTAACACCGCTACAAGTGCCACCTAAAGGAAGTAGTGAGATGGCTTTTGGTGTTTGTTTAAGATTTAAAGTTAGATGTTCCTCATTATGTAAAAAGAATAAAATTTCTTTTTCATCAGCAATACAACCACAAAAATTTTTATTTAACATGCCATTAAAACTAAATATAGTGCTAAAAGCATGGTCAAAACGCCCGCCCCATGCACCTGTTAAAATAACAGTTGAAGCTGGATATTTATCATCAATTATCTGAAGTGCTAATTGCGTATCAGTAACATCTTTTTTTGTAGGAACTTTTGTTATAGTAACATCATTATCCACAGCCCATTGCCATGCTTCAGAAGTAGCACTATCGCCATCACCAATTAATTGAAGTGGCTTGATATCAGCTTCTTTACATATATCTATACCATGGTCAGCACAAAAAATATTTTTATTTTCACAGATGGATTTTAACCACTGTACATCAGGTGAATTACCTCCACTTATTAGCACTATTTGATTTTTAGGTAATTCATAACTAAATTTTGCTATTAGTTGAGGAAGTTCTAAGATATTATTCATATTGTTTAGCCTCTTTATATATGTCAGTTTTTTCATTAAGAGCTTTTTTGAATTCTCTTGGTGTTTGTTTAAAAATTTGTTTAAAGGTTCTTGAAAAAGTAGAATAGTCTTTAAAACCACAGTCAAAGCATATTTGAGTTAAAGCTATTCCAGATTTAATCTTTTCTTTAGCCACTATTAATCGTTTATTTAATATATATTGATGAATACTATAACCTGTTTTTAATTTAAATTTTCGCATTAGATAGTATTTACTTACAAAAAAATGATTAGCTAGATAATCAATATTTAATTCTGTAAATAAATGTTCATTTATATAATCAATAACAGAATTAATAGTTTTATCATAGGAAACTTTATGATGAATAGTCAAATTTTTATTATCATTGATAATGGCTCTATTTATTAAAATCATAAATTCTAAGAATTTTAGATTACTGTATAACTCATGTGCAAAACCTTTATCATTAAAGGAGTTTTCTAAAATTTGGATTTGTTTTAAGATATCATTTTCATTGATATTGTCTAAATTCATAACATATGAATTATGTTCTTGAGCATAATTAAAACAAAAGTCTAATTTATCTGTAGTATCTATTTTATTTTTTAGATAATTAGGGTCAATATAAAGGACAATACGTTCATATGTTGTTGTATCGCTGATAGTAGGGTAATGAATACAATTATGAGGTACAAAAACAATATCATAGGGAAATAATTGATAAGTTTGCCCTTCAATATTATATTTAACCTTACCACTTAAGAATAAAATTATTTTATCAAATTCGTGATAATGTGCTTTGATTTCTATTTTTTGGACATCTTTGAGATGAAATAATTTAAAATAAGATGTTAAATAGCCTTTTTTTTGATATTCCATAGCTATCCCTCTTTTCATAAATTATACTATACTTTATCTTACGCTTTTTGGCAAAAAAATTTTTATCAATAAGAAAATTTTAGAGCATTTTTTGCAATGTTTTTTGCATTTATCATATAGTATTTGTTATATCTATAATATATAATATAGTCAATTTGAAAATATGAAACACAGATATTGATTATAGATAATTACTGTTTAAGGAGTTGGGCATAATGTCATTAGTAATGAAAAAATATAGATATAACCATAAAGATTATTTAGTATATGAAAGAAATCTTTTAGCTAGAGAATTTGATGCAAATGAATGGCAAACAATTTGCAATAATGATTTAGGTGTTGGAGCTGATTTCATTATTGAAATTATTAATACACAGATTTTTGTTTATGATATGTATGGTCAAAAAATGGATTTAAATCAAGATTTACAATTGGTTATAGATTATCATGAAGGTATTTTAAAAGATGATAATATTTTAGCTCAATTTACTCGTGATATTGAAGTTCGTTTTACTAATTATTATATTAATAAATTGGCTAATTTAGTTACTAAAAAAGCTTATAGCGCATGAAAATATAGATAAAATATACAAGCATAGTGTCATACTATGCTTTTTTTATTGCAAAAACTATTAAATAGTGAATTTTTATTTTATAATATAAGTAAAATAAAATTCAAGGAGATAAAAATAAAATGAAAAATTCATCTCTAGAAGAACGATTTTTGTCTACAAAAGGTCGCATAAATCGTAAAATATTTATCTTATATGCAGTATGTTTTATCTTATTTTGTCTATTTTTGATAATACCAACATTTTTAGTGATTATTAGTACAACAGATGGGACAGTAGTTGATATTAGTATAAGTATAGTATCTACATTGATTGAATTAGCATTATTACCTAGTTTATTTTTAGGAATTAAACGTTTGCATGATTTAGATAAATCGGCTGTATGGATAATTTTATGTGTAATTCCATTGATAAATATGCTATTTTTTGCTTATTTATGTTTAATAAAAGGGACTGATGGTGATAATAAATATGGAAAAGACCCTTTAAGTTTGGATTTATAAGGAGTTTTTTATGAATTTAGAAGAAAAATATTTTTCTACAGAAGGTAGATTAAATCGAAAGCCATTTATTCATTATATAATCTTTTTGATTGTCATATCACTGGCTTTTATAGGGATTATTACTTTATTAGGTTTAGCTAGTGCGTTATCTATTGCTATTTTAGGCGAAAATGTAAATGATTTAAATGTTTTATCACAAATAGAAGTAATTCCTATTTTACTTATTTTAGTAGCTTCTTTAATTTTAATAATATTATTTTTACCACTTAATTTTTTGATGATACGACGTTTGCACGATTTAAATTTTAGCGGTTGGTGGATAATATTTTCTATTGTTTTTCCTTTTGGTTATTTCATTTTTATTTTGTATTTGATTTTGGCTAAAGGAACAAATGGTCCAAATAAATATGGTGAAAATCCTTTAGAATTAACAAAAAGCAGTAATGTTTAAATACATTACTGCTTTTATCATTAGTAGAAACTTTTTATCAAAAAAATAGAGTAGAGAAGACTCTCTACTCTAAAAAATATATAAATTTGTTTGAGTTTGCATTATTCAACTAAATCAAGATTTACTTCTGGATTTACGTCAGCATCATAATCTACATTATCAAAACCAAAGCCAAAGAGATTATAGAAATCATTCCAATAACCATCTACATCAGCATATTGAGTTAAGTTTTCAGTAGTTACTTTATCCCAGTATTCAAAAATAGTATTTTGTACATCGTCTCTCATTTCTAAATCGTCAATGCGAATACGATGTTCATCATCTACTTTTGGTTGTGGTTGAGAGAGGTATTCATGCCATAAACGATACATTTGTTCGATAGTACCTTCATGAACATTTTTATCTTTCATTACACGATACATTACCGCCACATATAAAGGAACAATAGGAATAGCAGAGCTAGACTGTGTAACTAAAGCTTTATTTACAGAGATAATGGCGTTAAAGCCTTCTTGACGTAAAGCCTCAGCAGTTTTATAAAGATGTTGTTTAGCAGCACCGATAGTACCTTCATAATATATTGGGTATGTAATCTTAGAACCAATATAAGAATATGCTACAGTGCAAGCATTTTCAGTTAAAACATCAGCATCTTTTAAAGCATGCATCCAATCAGCCCAATCTTCGCCACCCATAACTTTAATAGTAGCTTCTACTTCTTCAGGAGTAGCAGGTGGTAAAGTAGCTTCAGTTAATTCATTTGTTTTTAAATTTAAAGTCTTAGCAGTGAAAGGTTCATCAACAGTTTTTAATACGGAAGAATACATAGTTCCATCAGCTGTTGTACGACGAGGAGCAGCTAAGGAATAAACGACCATATCAATTTTGCCTAAATCTTTTTTTATAAGTTCAATAGTTTTTTCTTTAATAGCTTGAGAGAAAGCATCACCATTTATTGTTTTAGCATAATAGCCATCATTTTTTGCAAATTCTTCAAAAGCAGCTGTATTATACCAACCAGCAGTTGCAGTTCTTTTACCATGTGCTGGTTTATCAAAAATAACTCCAATTGTAGAAGCACCGCTCGCGTATGTTGCACAAATACGAGATGCTAAGCCATAACCTGTAGAAGCACCTAATACTAATACACGTTTACCAAGTTCAACCTTTGGCTGACTTTTTACATATTCGATTTGACGGCGTACATTTTCTTTACAGCCTTCAGGGTGAGAAGTTAAACAGATAAAGTCTTTTACTCTTGGCTTGATAATCATAAAATATTCTCCTTTACTTAGTTATCGCTAAGTTTTATATTACATTATTTTAATTAATATATAGG
>SAMEA3387488__coassemble_4252_pt1 | contig 4950 bp, 3 predicted proteins | sample SAMEA3387488__metabat2_low_PE_027 | metagenome-assembled genome bin SAMEA3387488 (sample SAMEA3387488) | Felis catus | biome: Faeces | place: United Kingdom | collected 2012
AAATGTTGAAGCAAGAGAATTTTCTCTTACCCCAACATTTATTATAGAACCTTTTTTATAAATATATATTAGAAAAATAATTTCATTAGTAAATATATAAGCATTAATAGTGTTAGTTATTTTATATGAAAAAAAGCTTCATATTTAAAGGCTTGACGCATTTTGGCTATATGTATAAATTAGAACTTAATGAAAAAGAAAAAGTCAATACATAGAAAGAATATGGAGGAATTTTATGTATAAAAAAGTGATAGTAACAACGGCAATATTATCCATGATTGCTGCTACTTCTTTTGCAGCTGATGAAACGGATGATAATACATTGTATATAGGATTGAATACTGTACCTATAGAGGTAGGGGCAGATGATACTGCTATTTTTAAACCAGCAGCTATAACTTCTATATCGGATTATAATAAACATTATCGTTTATATAAATACGATGTTATATCAGTGCGTATAATCGGTTTTAGAGATGCGCAGGGCTTAGACAATATCATGATAGGTACAGATGGTTATGTAAATCTGCCATATGCTGGTTCTGTAAAACTTGCTGGACTTACATTAGAAGAAGCAAGAGCAGTACTTATGCAGAAATTCAGCAAGTATTTAAAGATACCGGATATGTCAATCATGGTTACATCTTATGGACCACGTAAAGTTCAAGTATTAGGCGAAGTAAATAAACCAGGAACGGTAGAACTTGCTTCTGATGATATGAATGTGACCAATGCTATATCTAAAGCAGGCTGGGTTACAACGTATGGTCGTATAAAAAAAGCGCAAGTAATTCGCATAATTGATGGCACTATGTATATAAGGGAAGCTAATATTAAAAATTACATTGAAAAACATGATATCACACAGAATTTAGCATTAGAAGATGGCGATATTATATTTATTCCTAAATCTAATAAAATTGATTTCCATCAAGATATTTTACCACTTCTCAATCTTTATAATACTTATAAGGCAATTACAGATTAATAGGAGGGCAAAGAGTGGATAATATAAATAATAATGATAATACAATTGATTTAAGAAAGCTGTTCTCTATAATAGGAGAGCAGAAAAAAGTAATTATACCGATCATAGTGATCTGCACAGTGCTCGCTATTATAGTAGCATTTGTATTGCCAAAGTCTTATCAGTCAAATACACTTGTTAGAATAAAATCTTTTAATAATTCAGCTATGTCAAGTATGGCTGCAATGGCAGCAGGTTTTGGTATAGATGTAGGGGGATCATCTTCTGCTAGTCCGGAAAATTATATGGAGCTTATGAAATCTAGGGAAGTTTTAGAGCCGATTATGGAACAAGTAGATATGCCAGAAGAAGATAAAGAAAAGCTTACTACAGAAGATTTTATTAAAAAATATCTAGAAATTACAAATACAAAGAAAACAGATTTAATCAATATCACAGCTTATGGTAAGACTCCAGAAGAAGCACAGATGATTTCTCAGTCCATAGCCGATAATTTCCTCACTTTGATGACAAAATTAAATAAAGAAGGAAATTCTTCTGCTATTAATTTCTTAAATGATCGTATGGCTATAGCTAAAGAAGAGATGGAAACAGCAGAAAATAAATTGCAAGCTTATCAGCAGGAAAAAGGTATTTATTCCCCTGATGATCAAACTAAAGCTCTTGTTGATAAACTTGATGATTATGATAAAAAGATTGCTCAATTAGAAGCACAAGAGCAAGCTAATAGTGCTAAATTGCAAGATGTTACAGGTCAATTAGAACAGCAAAATAGTTCTTTACTTGAATATAATATTTCAGATAATGATGCCATTATGAATTTGCGTACAGCTATTGTTAATAAACAAGTTGAACTTGTAGGATTGCAGCAGCGTTATACAGAAGAACATCCTGATGTAATTCGTGCTAGGGAAGAGCTTGCTGAACTTAAAAAATCTTTGGATAGAGAAATTCAAAGTGCAGTAAATTCTAAGAGTGCTACACTCACACCAGTACAGGGCAATCTCTTAATGGAAAAAGTTCAGACAGAAACGGCAGAAGCTGTTACAAGTGCATCACTTGATGCTTTAAAAGCAAAACAACAAGAAGCAGAAGGCAATATGTCTACATTATCTGCTGATAGCGTCGAATACATGCGTCTTTTAAGAGAACAAAATATAACATCAGAAGTATATACAAATCTTGTAAAAGCGTATGAAAATACGCGATTTCAAGAAGCGCAAGAATCGATGGATATTCAGATAATCGATGCAGCTAATTTGCCAAGAGAAGATATGCCAGCAAAACCGAAAAAGAAGATTATTGCTGCAATTGGTTTTGCTTTAGGTATTATAATTTCCTTTGGTTATACTTTATATGTGTATAATAAACGATATGGTTTATAATTAAAATGAAGACAGCAGGGGGAAAAAATTAATGGATGAGGAATTTGTACAGGAACGAATTTTTAACTTAGACCGTATAGCACATTATATAATTCCTATAATTACAGCAGTAGGTGATTATATGGCAATTGTTTTAGCAGAAAAAATTGTATGGGAATTAACTTATTTTGTTCTAGGTGAAAAATTTAATTTAATTATACCGAAAATGTATTTTTACATTTGGATACCTGCTGTATTTATTTTCTTTTTGTTTTATACTAATGCACATAAACGAATGATACCATATTTTGAAGTAATTAAAAATACTTTTTGTGCTACATTTTATGCTACTGTAGCAGCGATATTTATTTTATATTTAATTCACAGCGTAAATGATTTATCGCGATTTTTTGTAATTACTTTGTTTATAATATCATTTATTTTAGTATGTATTATACATCAGGTTTTAATAATTATTTTTAATAAATTGGATATTTTAAAGGAACCTGTATTATTCATTGGTGCTAATGAGCAAACAAAAACAATCATAAATTTTTTTAAACATAATAATTGTTTTGGTGTACGAGTATTAGGAGTAATGAGTGAAAAATTCGCTGATGATTATACAAATGATATAAAGAAAACAGTGGAAGTTATACAGAAAACAAAAGTAAAAACAGTGATAATTTCCTCAGCTAATATAAAAAAGATGTCTAATGTGGTAACGGATATTCAGCCATTTGTTAAAAATATTGTATTTACTCCTAATTTAGCTAATATACCGATTGCTAATATGGAAATAAATAAATTGCCAATAGAAAATGTAGTACTTTTAAATGTAAAAAATAATTTAGCACTTAAACGTAATAAAATTATTAAATATTTATTTGATATGATATTGACTATAGTAGGAACGATTTGTATTTCTCCATTATTAGTTATTATAGCGATATGGATATATAAAGACTCTCCTGGACCTGTGATATTTAAACATATGCGAGTGGGTAAAGATGGCAAGGAATTCCCTTGCTATAAATTTCGTTCTATGTGTGTAGATGCCAAAGAAAAATTAGAAGAATTATTGCAAAATGATCCTGAGGCAAGAGCAGAATGGGAGCGAGATTTTAAATTAAAGCATGATCCTAGAATTACTAAATCTGGAGCTTTTTTGCGTAAGACTAGTCTTGATGAATTGCCACAGATTTTTAATGTATTAAAAGGTGAAATGAGTCTTGTAGGACCACGACCGATAATTAAAGAAGAAATAGAACGATATGGAAATCATATCGATGATTATTTAATGGTAAAACCAGGTATTGCTGGTATTTGGCAATGTAGTGGTAGAAACGATGTAAGTTATCAAGAGAGAGTTCAAATGGATAGTTGGTATGTTCAAAATTGGTCTGTTTGGCTAGATATCATGATACTTTGGAAAACTTTGGAAGCAGTATTAGCTAAAAAGGGAGCTTATTAATAAATTTTTTATTTTATTGAGTTGTTATAATTAATTTTAAGATAATTAAATAATATATTATGAGGACTTTTTAAAAAATCTATTAAGTATATTACTAATTTTTAGTATTAGGGAGTATTTAAATGATTTATTTGATGTCAATAATATATATATTATGTATATTATTATATTTTTGTAGACTAAAAAGTAAAATATATTATAAGTTGTTATGTGCAATGTTTATATTACCAGTAATATTTATTGATTTAGTTCAAGTACTAAATCCTGGAGTATATATTGACACAATACGAATGTATGATGAGATGCATACGTTTAGAATATTGGGCTGGGAAGGGATAGATGATTATAAAGAGGCTCCTTTATCTAAATTGTATTTATATATAATATCATTAGCAGATGTAAATCAGTTATTACCAATTATTACATGTTTTTTAGTATATTTTATTTTATTATATATAGTTAATAAAATAGGAAATGTGTTGGAAGTAAATAATAAAATAAAATGTTTAGCAATTTTATATATGGTATTATCTATTAGATATATAACAATAACTACCAATATAAGATGTCCATTGGCTTTAGCAATGTTTTTTTGTATTTTGATGTATGATTTATTGGACAACAAAAATAAAATTTTTTGTATTATAGGATATATTATATCTATATTAATGCATCCATTAGTATTAGTGTTAGTTTTAATAAGAATTTTAAGTAAATTTTCTTTAAAATATACTATTGCATTGATAATTATTTTGGGTAGTGTTTGTATTAGTTATTGGAATGAAATACCCAATATTATGTTGAATTTTTCAAATGTGGATATAATAGCTGGTTTAGTAGCTAAACAACAAGGTTATACAGATAGAGCAGAAACGGGAGCTGGTGAAATAATTTCAATATATTGGAGAATATTATTAGGAATGTTTGATATATTAGGAGGAATTTTATCTATATTATTAATAAAATATTTAAATACTGTGGCATACCAAAAATATAAAGCTTTAATAAATTCAATAATATTAATTAGTATTATAGATTTTTTCCTTGTGGTATTAACACCAGAGTCTGGAGGAAGATTGGGATATATTATATTATATACGATTTCTATATATATATATATTATT
>SAMEA3387488__coassemble_4596_pt1 | contig 4489 bp, 7 predicted proteins | sample SAMEA3387488__metabat2_low_PE_027 | metagenome-assembled genome bin SAMEA3387488 (sample SAMEA3387488) | Felis catus | biome: Faeces | place: United Kingdom | collected 2012
GAACAATGTTTATTAGTTTATACAATAAAAAATGAACTAGCACAATGAGTATATTTAGTTTTTAATTTTTTAGTTAAGATTTTTGTTGGAGTCTGTTGATTTCGTTGAAAAGTGTATTATATTTTTGTGGAGATAGGCGTTTATTAAGTTTTTCTAGAAATATATCTAATTTATATTTATATTGAGCAAAATTTCTTAAATTGTTTTCATCTATAGATTTTATGGTGTTATGTGTTAATTTATAAATATTAATAAAAGCTGTTTGAATATCTGGGCTTAGATGCTTGAATAAATCATGGCTTTTATCATTGATTAGAAAATCTATATCTTGTTGAAATCTCAATAATTCATAACGAGCGCCTATCATTAAAATTTCATTGCATTTAAACATATTTTTTTTGAATAAACCGATATAAGTTTGAAAATCTCTATTTTTAGTGATGCCAGCTTGAAGAAGTGACATAGATGAGATTTTTTGATGATAGTCTTGCATTCGTGCTATATAAAAAAGCACTTCTTCCATTTGATAATCACTTAAACTTTGTTTTTGCTGATAATAAGCAAAGTCTTTTTTAGTAGCATAGATGATTATTTGATAATGTTTTTTTAGATTTTGGAAATTTTTTCTAAATTTTATAAGCCAACGTAAAGATTTAAACATGTGATTACTCCTAAATTTTAATCATTTAATAAAAATTATAATAAAGTAAAATTATTTTTGTGATAAGTAATTAGTTTATCTTTTTGCATGCGTGATAATTCAGCAGACATAGCACTTCTTTCAACAGAAAGAAAATCTGCAAGTTCTTGTCTATTGAAGGGAATGGTAAAGGAATTACTATTGTTTTTTAAAGCTTCGTTAGATAGATAAGATAAGATTTTTTCACGAGTTGTTTTTTTGCTTAAATGGTCTATCTTTGTTGTTAATTGTATATTTTTTTTAGCTATCAGTAGAAGCATATTTTGAATAATTTTTGAATGAAAATTGCATGCAAATTGACAAGGTGAAGTTATTTTTTGATAGTTTAAAAACATAATTTCAGCTTTTTCAGCAGTTACAATGCTAAAACAATTATTGTTAATATTCGTGCAAACAAAACTTTCGCCAAATAAATCGCCTGTTGAAAGCGTAGTGAGAATTGTTCGATTGCCCCAATAATCTTCTTTGATAATATTTACTCTACCTTTTAAAATTATACCTACTTCAACGAGTGGTTCGGAGGCTTTGAGTATATAAGAATTTTTCTCATAAGTTTTTATGTTCATCAAAAGGCATTTGAACATATTAATTAAATCCTTTGTATCAATACCAGAAAATAAAGCTGAGTTTTTGAGTATATCTAAATATTTTTGCATAAAACTACTCCTTTGTTGGAAAAACAACGTATATAATATTATACTAAATTATAAAATATTGTAAATAATTGTTTAATAGTTGATAATAAAGATGGTATAAGGTAAAATTATAATAATCAAAGTTTTAAGGAGCGATTGTGCATGTTTAATGAAGATTTTAAACAATACAAAGATCACATTGTAAGAGTTATTTGTAATGATGGTAGAGAATATGTAGGAGAACCTACAATTTTTAGAGATCATGACGCTACATCTTTACCTGGTTCTGATTGTATTTCTTTTTATGAAAGCAATACATATCGTGTAGCAGACTTTTTCCGTGCTGAAATAAAAGATATTGTTGTTATTTGCAAACAAGAAGCGCAAGAAGCATAATTTAGTGAAATAAAAACCCGAAGAATTCTATTAATTTTATGTATATATTTTAATAGTAATCTTCGGGTCTTTGTCTAATTAAAGGAGATTTTTTATGAAAACTTTAGGTTATTATAATGGAAAATATGATGAAATTGATAAAATAATGATACCTATATCAGATCGTTCCCATTGGTTTGGCGATGGTGTATATGATGCCACTTGCGCTAGAAATTATAAAATCATGGCTATTGATGAACATGTTGATAGATTTTTTAATAGCGCTAGATTATTAAATATCAATTTAGGATTTACTAAAGAGTATTTAAAAGATTTATTGAATGAATTAGTACAAAAATTAGATGATGATGAACTGTTTGTATATTGGCAAGCTACTCGTGGTGGCAACGGTCTTAGAAGTCATAATTATGATAAAGAGCAAAAAGCTAATTTATGGATAACAATTTGCCCAGAAAAAATAACAGATAAAGATAAAGAATATAAATTGACTTCTATGGAAGATACAAGATTTTTACATTGTAATATTAAGACTTTGAATTTAATTCCTAGTGTAGTAGCTTATCAACATGCTAAGGAAAATAATTGTGATGAAACTGTATTTCATCGTGGTGATATAGTTACAGAATGTGCTCATAGTAATGTGCATATAATTAAAGATAAAAAATTCATCACTCATCCTGCTGATGAATATATTTTACCTGGTATTGCTAGGGCACATTTATTAAAAGCATGTAAAGCATTGAATATTGAAGTAGAAGAAAGACCTTTTACAGTAGATGAATTAATCAATGCTGATGAAGTAATTGTAAGTAGTTCTGGTGATTTGTGTATTCGTGCTACAGAATTTGAAGGAAAAGCTGTAGGTAAAAAAGATAGTGATACTTTCAATAGATTGAAAGAGTATATTTATCAAGAATGGTTAGAATGTACTAAAAAATAAAATTGAATAGATTTAAAAATTGTTCATAAAGCATTTGACAATGAGAATTGTTTTCAATATAATTGTTTATGTAATTTTTAAAAGAGAGTCTAGAACTCCATAGAATATATTTTTAAATAAAATTTTTGTGTGTATTTATTTTTATTTAGAACATAGGAAAATTTTATTTTGGATTTATTCTATGGAGTTTTATCTTTTTAATGAAGATTATTATTTAGAGAAAGGTGCGTTTAAATTGGATTTTATTATTAGTGCATTAGAATTATTTCATCATGGTGGTTGGGTGATGTATCCACTTTTAGCTTGTTCTATTTTAGTTGTTGCTATTGGTATTGAGCGTTTTATTTATTATAAGAGGACTTGTGGCGATAATAAAGATATGGCTCAACAAATTTTAGCTTTAGCTAAAGAGCGTAATTGGCAAGAAACAGAAAAAGTATGTGCTAATAATCGTTGCTTTGTCAGTGATGTATTGGCGATAGGCTTAAAATATCGTGAGTGTCCCATGTCAATGAAGGAAAGTTTTGAAGAATATATTTCTGTTAGAGCAAATGGTTTAAAACGAAATTTAAATTATTTAGATACTATTGTTACTATGGCTCCGTTGTTAGGTTTATTAGGTACAGTGATGGGGATGATTAGTTCTTTTAAAGTATTAGATGTTGCTGGTGATAATCCTGCATTAATCACTGGTGGTGTAGGTGAGGCGTTAATCGCAACTGCTACTGGTCTTTGTGTAGCCGTGCTAGCCTTGATTGTGCATAGTTATTTTAGCAATCGCTTAGATAGTGTTTTAACTGATGTAGAAAATGTTTGTACTGTAGTGATTAGTAAGGCAAGAGGTAAATAATAATGAATATACGTAGTAATCGCGTGGTAAGACCACCACGATTGATGATTATACCGATGATTGATATTATATTTTTCTTGATGGTGTTTTTCTTATTTAGCACTTTGCAAATGGTTTATCAAAAATCCATGCCTGTGAATTTGCCAGTAGCATCTTCTAGTCATCAAGAAGCACCAAAGCCAGTGGCTATCACACTAATGAAAGATGGCACAATCAGTATAGGTGATATTGTGGTGGGCATTGAAGAAATAAAACCACGAGTGGAACAATTAGCTGATAAAGCAGATACTCCTGTGATTTTAAGAGCTGATGAGAATGTAGAACATGGAAAAATAATCAAAGTAATGGATGAAATCAAGAGTGCAGGTGTAACAAAATTATCCATAGCTACTCAGGAGAAATAGTCAATGAAAAAACATATTTGGAAAAAATCTTTTTCAATATCATTTGTTTTTCATTTTATAGTAGTCATAACCATTGGTGCTATGGTAGCAGGCTTTCATCAAGAGATACAAAGACTAAAAGAAGAATTGATTACAGTCAATCTAGCGGACACACCAGAACAGATAGTGAAAGCTCAAGAAAAATCATCATTTAATTCATTTAGTAGAGATATAGAAAATATTTTTAAACATAATAGTGATAATGATAATCAAAACATTGAAAATAAAAATAATGAAGTAAATCAAAATAAAGATATAAAACAAATAAATAATGTAGAAAATAAACAGATTGAAAAAGATGAAATTAGTGCAGAAGATGGAATTTTACCAGCTTCCAATAATATGACAAATACATGGTTTTACTACGATATATGGAAATCCAAATTTGAAACCAGAAGAAGCTACTACATGGGAACTAGGTTTTGAAGCTGAAAAAGATAATAATTGGTTGAAATTAAATTATTTTAACAGATGAATTGTCAATCCAAGTGCGACACTTCTTTTAAAAATAAATTAAATGGATTA
>SAMEA3387488__coassemble_4713_pt1 | contig 4331 bp, 5 predicted proteins | sample SAMEA3387488__metabat2_low_PE_027 | metagenome-assembled genome bin SAMEA3387488 (sample SAMEA3387488) | Felis catus | biome: Faeces | place: United Kingdom | collected 2012
ATATAGTTAATAAATTTAAATTATGAATATATAGATATTAATTATTATAGACTATTGAAAAATTTTTTGTTTAGTTTTAAAATAATTAAATAGTTAATTAACAATATAATACAAGAAAGGAAAATTTACTTAAAAGATGCATATTTATTATATTAAAGAAGGGAAAAATATTTATGTTCAGAAAATATTTATAGGAAGTTATATTACAATATTTTTATTGTGTATATTGTCTAAATTTTTGTTAAATACAGATATATTTTTAATATATTTTATAGTAACCATTATAATGGTTAGTTTGTTGGTCAATATCTGTTTAATTTTAAAAATAAATTTTATATGTGTTTATATTGTAACTATATATAAGCGTTTAGGATATATTAATAATAATTTATCATATACAACAGAAAAATTTTTTCTTAAAACTTTACAATTTTTAGGGCTAAGAGACTTATCTTCAACAATAATATTAATAGATATTTTAATTATGCCAATACTAAAATATTATGACCTTGATTATGTATATACTACAAATGATATTCTTTTAAGTATACAATTTATAATTTTTGTAGTAATGATATGGATTGAAATATATAGTGCATCTAAAATAAAAAATAAAATTTAGATTGAAAAAACTCTAAGTGATAAGCTATATTAGAGAGCATAGGCAGATGTTGAAACTTTTCATTATTATATGACTGTATCAGTATCATTTAGAATTTAAAGTAATTAGAGTATGTAATAGAATTAATGTTTAAAAATAAGGTAGAGATACTATATATAGCATCTTTACCTTATTTTTATCTTAATCAAATATATTAGTTTTTAATTCAATAGCCGTTTTGTCATTGATATCAATAATAATAGATGGCAAATATTGTAGTTTTTCAACATTATTTGGATAATATTTTTCAGGAATATTAATACTAGAATTTAAATTAAAAGTAATTTGATAATAAATTTTAGCTAATTCAGTATTTCCTAAAATATCATAGGCTTTAGCATAAGCTAAATAAATCGGAGCATCAAGTGGATTAATGTTTACTGTAGTGGGCAATTCTTTTTGTGAGGTAATCATGTTATAAGCAATAGCATATGCTTTAGTAATATCACCTAGATTTTTATAGATTTGAGCTAATTCAATAGAGAATATAAAATAATCTAGATTTTCTTTAGGCATTAAATTTAAAGCTTTTTGATAATTATTAATAGCATTGGTAGCATCATTATAAATTTTCCAATAAATATTACCTAAAATCCAATAAACTTGTGGATTTTTAGGAGCTAGATTTAAAGCTAAATTTTTATATTGAATAAATAAATCTTTTTTATAAATACCTGCACAAGCAAATGCTTCCCACATATATATTTTCGCTAACTTATCATTATCCAAGTTATTTGAGTTTGTAGAAAGAAAATGTTTTCCTGTATAAAAAGCACTTTCAAAATGACCAGATAATATAGCACTTTTCATCATAGTAATAATATAATTATAATTACTATTAACTTGCTTTGGTAGATAATTTAATCTGTTAACTATTTCAAAATACTTATCTGCTAAAAGATAATTTCCTATATAACTATAAAATAAAGCTTTTTCTAAAGCCGATGAATAAACTATAGTAGTTCGCTGTTGTTCTAATTCATTATAATTAAAATTTTTATATTGAGGATTTATAGCTATAGCTTTAGCCAACATTTCATCTGCTCCATAGTGTGAAAATTTCAAGGCATAGCTATATTCTGCCCAAAAATTAGCAATATTATTATTTAAATTAGTAGCTTGTTTAAAATCATTGATAGCATGGGGATAAAAATCTTTTAGATAATTGTATGTTAGACCACGTTTATAGTATATTTCTGCATTATTAGGTTGTTGTTTAATAGCAGTAGTATAATCTTGAAGTGCTTCAATATAATCCTTATTAGTAAAATAAGCATCTCCGCGAACAATATATGCAGGTGTAAAATCAGGATTAATAAAATCTATAATGTAGGTGGTAATGGTTATTTGTTCTCTTATTGTTAAATTATCAATATCTTTCCATATCTTATGCCAAACTTTTTCGAAAGGAATAATTTCTTTATTATTTATTATTTTAGAATTTTGATAAGGAATAGATTCATTCACTATATTAGGAAATAAAATAAATTCAGCAAATAAAAAACTGATAACAGTAAAAATAAAACTATTAATAGTGATGTATTTTTTCATGAATAACACCTCCAATTTTGCTATAATATAAGTATAAACAATATCTTTTGTATATATTAATAATATCATAGAGGTTATAATTGGTGTTAATAAAATTATTTTATAGAGAGTGATTTTATGATTAGATTAGTAATAAATATAATGATTGTATTAAGTTGTTTTATTATGTTTATAATAGGCTTATATATAATTCTTTCTAAATACAATGATAGAAGTAAAAAAATATTAAATTTATATAGTTTATTTCATAAATTAGAGGTCTTTTCTGATGAAGATTTTGAGAAAAATTTTCAAGAAATATCAAGAATTTTGGGGTTAAGTATTATAATTGAAGCTATTTTTTTATTAAGTATGTATAGTAGTATTCATTTTATAGGATATTCTTTAGAATATTTAGGTATATTAGTCATTTTTGTATATATTGGTATAAGAATGTATTTATCATCAAAAATTAATCAAATAAAAAAAAGATAGGTTTAATTTTTTTATAAGAAAAATCTCTATATAAATGTAATCGGTTACAAAGAAAATCTGGGAGGTGCAGTGCCGATGTATTAGATAGAAAAATAGTAGTGGAATATGCGTTGAATTATGCTCTTGTACCCAATATCGGTTCAGAAGATGATTTCTGGTTTTTCGTGCAGGACGGTACAAATTTTGTATCGCAATGCTGGTATACGGGCGGAATTAAACAAAACAGCGGCTGGCACTGGCAAAATCGCAAACACTATACAAAATCATGGACAGATATGAAAAAGTTTGTGCAATATATGACAAAATATTCAGCTTATTATTCTGATAATAATAAACCTGTTGCCCGAATTTGTCGAGATAAAAATTCAGTTCAAATTGGAGATTTAATTCAATTTAGAAATAATGCTGATATCTGGTATAAATTGGCAATTATCACTGAAATAAAAAACAGCGAGATATATTATGTACAGCATAGCCCAAATTGTTTGGAACATAGATTGAGTGAAGACAATGTAAAAGAATTTCGCTTTATCTGTGCAAAAAATTGAAATATGAATACAGTTTATCATCATTTTCTAATATATAGAGAATATAATGATAATAGGAATTCTATTTATGATTAGAAAGAAAGGCTGTGATTGTATGTTTAGGAAATTAGCTATGCTATTATGTTTCGGTATTTTGTTAAGTTTTGGTGCGGTAAGTGCTCAGGCTAGTGATGAATTGCCGCCGCTTGTAATTGAAACGGATGATGTAAAATACGCAGGGATAATGCTGAAGCTGGATAAGAACCCGACTATAACGGCACGACAGGAAACAGCTATTCATAAAGAACCTTCACCGAATAGCCCTGTAGTAGGAACAATGCAGCGAAATGATAAAGTTTCAATTGTAGGGGCAAAAGCTTATATTTATCCGCGTATGGGAAAAACCAAAATAATAAAGGATATTACTTTGACAGATGAGTTTGGCAATGAAAAAATTTTAAAACCAGGGGATATTATGTATTTGATATCTTATAATATTTATGGACCATATACTATTTGGTATAAAGATACTTTCTTTATAGTAAGAGCGCATGAGATAAAAATGCCTGCACCGTATTATGATAGTGATGGAGGACTGGAAAGTATATGTGCTGAATATGAAGGATATACAAATAAACAGGATGTAGAAGCCGACTTTGAAATGTATATAGAATATCCGAATGATGATCCGCATACACCAATGAGTACATGGTCATTGGTGTACGGAAAAGAATTTAGACGTAATGCCGATATATGGCTTTATGTGGAATTACCGGATAAAGTAACGAGAGGTTGGGTACAATTTCTTGATGCACATTTAGGTTCAAAAACATATAAGCAGATATGGTGGAGACAACCTAGTGTGGACGATAGGAAAAGTTTTGATTTATCTTTTTATGATAGTTATTGGGTAATGAAAAATTAACTTTAGGAGTGAATTTATATGGCTAAAATAGTAGATAAGTTTGATGAATATAATTTAAAATTAATATATCCTACAGACGAAGAAAAGAAAAATAAAATTAGTTGTGCAGTAAATACAAATGAGTTTTTATTTTATTCAAATAATCCGGAAAGTGTATATTATAAGGACTTTGCTGATAGCGGAAAGTATTTTT